>JAALLP010000207.1_pt1 | contig 20566 bp, 17 predicted proteins | sample 7245951 | NCBI WGS metagenome assembly JAALLP01 (sample SAMN13049199, study PRJNA578106) | oil field metagenome | isolation source: filtered produced water from oil reservoir B6 | place: USA:offshore Texas | collected 2016
CGGCGGCATGGGCGTCTACCTTGAAAAACATAAGTTACAATTGATTACCCCTCCTGAAAACCTCAAAGTCAATTTCAAAAAGCCGGTTCCAGGGCAAAGAAACACTGGAAACTTTAACCGTTTCACCAAATTGATTGTTTAGCTTTGTTTGGGCAAAGTTATTAAGCTCCCGGGAAATTTCTTGCTCCAGAGCAGTTTTTTGGGAACTGTCAATAGCCTGCCCCGCGCCGGCGATTTCATGGCGGCTTTGAACAGCGGGCCTCACCAGGGATTGGTAACCCCAATCCTCCACCAACCGCGTCAAAAGATACCGGCGATCATTGTTGTACATTTTTTCCTCACCCACACTATTAATACCTATTATGCCCTGGGCAAGGGCCATGCCAATGGTATTGCCGGCGGTGTTGCATCCCGCATAACCGGCCAAACCGGAAAGTAAATTCTTACCGGCAAGGGCATCCATCAGCGCTAAATCACTGCCGTTAGCATAGGCCACATCGGCCACGGCAACGGGTTTGCCAGCATGCAGCCACTGTGCTATTTTGTCCGCCAACTCGATGTGATAGTTATTGGGCAAGCCTGTTTGAGGCTGGTTGGAAGCCTGTATAACTTTATCCGCCGGGGAATTTATTGCCAGCACTAAGTCAGCCCCGGTATGGTTATCAACAACCTCCGCCCCCGCGGATATAATATGCCACCGTACATTTTCCAACAGTGATACATCTTCATAGAGGGCTGTAATGCCCGGTCCTTTGGAAGTGGCCCAATGGATATATACCGAGGGCTTCTTGTCATATAAATCGTTAATTGCCCTGGCCAGGAGTACGGCCCCCAGCTCATCGGCACCGGGGTAATCGATAATTTTATCGTTTAGCACCTGCCGGTTCATATATGGTGCCAGCGCCCTCATATCCCCGCGGTGAAAACCATATGGAGTGCAATCATCCCGGCCCAGTACCAGGTAATCTATGTAACCCTTTTCGGTTAATTCTATCATCTTCTTTAATACGGCCAGATTGGCATCCCTGCGGTTGAGGTAATCATCCAATATTTCCCCGGGAACCGCCTTTTTAATGTTTTCATATTTTTCCTTTTGCTCGGGGGTTGTCTCACCCACCGCTATCCGGTCTGCCAGTTGGGACAACCATAATATCCTATTACCATATTGTTGGAAATAACCGGGTTGTTCAAAACTATCGCTGGAGGCAGCAGAACGCATGACAGTGGAAAATGCATATACGGGTTTATCTCCCCCGGCCAAAAGCTTTTCCAGGCGATCAATGTCGGAAGTAACGTCCTGAATTTCCCGGTTATGAGAACGGGAAGGAGCCAGCCCACCGTATAAAAGCATATCCGTGGAAATAACGCATGCATCCGCTTGCCGGTAATTATCCTCCAGCCAGCGCCATAGCCTGTCCACCTCAGCCGGCTCTTTTCCCTTACCCGCCAAGGCCCCGGGGGGTACCATTACATCTATTCCCCCCGCCTCAGCCAGCTCCAACACCTGCCCGTAATTCATGGGACGGTTATCCAGGGGAATATAAAGAACGGTTTTCCGGTCACCGGCTGATTGGCACCCCAAAAGGGGTAAAAGAAATAATAATAAGAGTATTATTCCAATCAATCTCTTAACCAATTAACTCACCACCCTGCGTGCTGTTGGCCAGTTTCACCTACAAGACTTCACCTATATACCCGTCAAAAACCCTCAGCCAAATCCAGAACCTCATCCACGGGTATGGCCAATCCCACTTTCTTCTTATTACCATCCTCTTCCCGGTTCCAGGTAGCGAAAACCACGCCCACCACGTGCCCCTCATTGTTAAATACAGGGCTGCCGCTGTTCCCGGGATAAACCGGCGCGTCTATGGAAAATACTCTCTCCGGACTGTCCTTGAGCCGCAAGTATTGTTCCACTTTGCCATCTGCAATAATATTGTTTAAACCCAGGGGGTTACCCACCACCCTTACTTTATCCCCGGGAGAAGGTAAACCGGAACTATCAAGGGGAACGGAGGGAAGCCCCTCACCCCGCAGGGTGATTACCGCCAGATCCATCTCCGGCTTACTGGACCACCGGTCCGCTTTGAAAATTTCCCCATTGGGAAATTTTATGGTCATATTCCGCGCATCTTCAATCACGTGATGATTGGTTACGATTATGCCCCGGGAATCAATATTAAAACCCGTTCCCGATTTCTGCTTGGTCATTATGGACCCCCGCGCCACCACATCTATTTGCACCACAGCTTTTTGCAACTGCTGCACATCAATATCCCGTTCCAGCTGCAGCGACCGGGATACCAGATCCGCCAGGGGTGCCCTTACGGCAGGCAGAGAAGTAACCACCACAAGGCCCAGAAAAGCAAAGGCCGTAAAAAAGGCAATTACCCGAAGGACCGCCCCCCGGCCACGCCGCATCTCCTCTAATTCCTCATCAATCTCATCTAACTCTTCATCAACTTCATTTAACTCTTCTATGTAATCGTCATATTCCTGTAACTCTTCCTGCCAATCATTCTCCCTATCCTTACCCGGCTTAGACATAAAACCTCCCCGTTAACACAATAACCCAACACCTGGTGCCAGGCACTTTTGTTAACATATAGCCCGGGGATTACCCCCGGGCTATATGTTGTAGGTACGCTGATATGAATGTATCAATGTTGCCGTCCATCACCGAATCGATGTTTCCCACTTCAGTATTGGTACGGTGGTCCTTTACCATTCTATAGGGGTGGAATACGTAAGAGCGTATTTGACTCCCCCAGGCAATTTCCCGCTGCTCGCCCCGCATGGAAGCCAGTTCCTCTTCCTTCTTTTGCAGTTCGATATCAACGAGGCGGGCCTTTAACAGCTTCATGGCGGTGTTCCTGTTGGTGAGCTGGGAGCGCTCACTCTGGCATTGTACCACTATTCCGGTGGGCATATGGGTTATTCTGACAGCCGAATCGGTTTTATTTACATGCTGCCCGCCGGCACCCCCGGAGCGAAAGGAGGTGTGCCTGCGACCCGCGGTGTCAAAGGGAGAAATACGAACCAGCCTGTGCACACCTTTTTCGGATTTTAAATACCCGTAAGCGTGCAATCCTTCCACGGATATGGTGGCACTTTTGGTGCCGGCTTCATCACCGGGAAGCATATCCAGTACATTCACCCGGTAGCCCCTCTCTTCGGCCCAGCGGGTGTACATGCGCAGAAGCATATCCACCCAGTCCTGGGCCTCGGTACCCCCGGCTCCGGCGTGCAGGGCTAATATGGCGTTATTGCTGTCATAGGGACCGCTCAGCAATACCTCCAGCTCCATTTTTTCCAGCTTACGCTGCAGCCCCGCCAATTCGGTTTCGGCCTCGCCGGCCAGGTCGGCGTCTTCCTCTCCCAGTTCTACCATTACGGCAAGATCACCGTAAAGCCTTTCCACTTCTTCGAAGGCGGCAACCCGGTCCTTTAAGTCTGCTACCCTTTGGGTTAATTTTTGTGCCTTTTCCTGGTCGTCCCAGAATCCGGGGTGCTGCATCAGTTCTTCTGATTTGGCTATTTCCTGCTTTTTGGCAGGTATGTCAAAGGGAGACCCTCAAATCTGCAATGCGTTTTTCCTGGAGCTCCAGCTCCTTTTTTAGTTCGTTCAAAGCATATTCCTCCTAATTTTTGCCGCAGCATTTCTTGTATTTTTTACCGCTGCCGCAGGGGCAGGGTTCGTTGCGACCGACTTTTTTCTCTTTACGTACGGGCTGTACCTGCCCGTCTCCGGCAGCATATTTGTTTTCCGTAACATTGCGCTGCTGTTGTTGCGGTTCCTGGACCACATTCACCCGGAAGACGTAACGCACCACATCTTCTTGAATGTTGGCCACCATGTTTTCAAACATTTGGTAGCTTTCAAACTTGTATTCCACCAGGGGATCTTTCTGGCCGTATGCCCTGAGGCCGATTCCTTCCCGCAGCTGGTCCATGGCGTCCAGGTGATCCATCCATTTTTCGTCGACTATGCGCAGGAGCACCATGCGCTCCATTTCACGCATCACTTCTTCACCCAGTTCTTCAGCCCGGGCATTGTATGCTTCCAGTGTTTTTTCCAGTAGGAATTGGTACAGCCCGTCTCGCTCGGTGTCTTCCAGGTCAGCCGGGGTTAGGTTATGCTCGGGCAAAAATACCTGGTCGGCATAAGTGAGCAGCCCCTCCACATCCCATTCCTCCGGGTACACCCCTTCCGGGGCGTAGGTATCCACTGCCCTTTGCACCACTTCCTCTATCATTTTCCGGACAATTTCACCGGTGTTTTCCCCGGAAAGTACCTGCCTGCGCTGCCGGTAGATAACCTCCCGCTGCTGGTTCATTACATCGTCATACTCCAGCACGTGTTTGCGAATATCAAAGTTTCTGTTCTCCACTTTTTTCTGGGCACTTTCCAGGGAACGGGAAATTAAACCATGTTCAATGGGAACATCTTCTTCCATACCGATTCTTTCCATCAAACCGGAAATATTATCCGACCCGAAAAGGCGCATTAAATCGTCTTCCAGAGAACTATAGAACTGGGTGGTACCCGGGTCCCCCTGGCGGCCGCAGCGGCCCCGCAGCTGGTTATCAATGCGGCGGCTCTCATGGCGCTCGGTTCCTGCAATATGCAGCCCGCCCAGTTCCACCACTTTGCGGCGCTCGGCTTCAGACTGCTCTTTGAACTTGGATAAGTGCTGTTCATAAAGCTTCTTTTGTTCCGGGTCTTCCATGTCCCCGTCATAACCCTGGCGTTTTAATTCCTGCATAGCCAGGAATTCCGGGTTCCCCCCCAGCAGAATATCGGTACCCCGCCCGGCCATGTTGGTGGCGATTGTCACCGCCCCGAGCCTGCCGGCCTGGGCTACAATTTCAGCTTCCTTTTCGTGATATTTGGCGTTTAGTACCTGGTGGGGCACTCCCCGTTTAGAGAGCATTTTACTGAGGATCTCGGATTTTTCAATGGAAATGGTACCCACCAGCACAGGCTGGCCGGTCTTATGACGCTCTACAATGTCTTCAACCACATTCTTAAATTTAGCTTCCTCAGTTTTATAAACCACATCAGGCAAATCTTTCCTGATCATGGGCTTATTGGTGGGAATAACCACAACATCCAGCCCGTAAATCTTTCTGAACTCCTCTTCTTCGGTTTCCGCGGTACCGGTCATGCCCGCCAGCTTATCGTACATGCGGAAATAATTTTGGAAGGTTACGGTGGCCAGGGTTTGCGACTCGCGCTCAATTTTTACCCCTTCCTTGGCCTCAATAGCCTGGTGCAAACCGTCACTGTAACGGCGACCAAACATGAGGCGGCCGGTAAATTCATCCACTATTATTATTTCTCCGTCTTTGACCACGTAATCCCTGTCCCGCTTCATAAGGGCGTGGGCCTTTAGAGCGTTATTCAAATGGTGCGTCAATTCCATATTGGAATCATCATACAGGTTTTCCACGCCCAGCAGGCGCTCCACCTTGGCCACACCCTCTTCGGTAAGGATAACGGTATTGGCCTTTTCATCCACTGTATAGTGGGTCTCCGGTGCCAGCTTGGGGACAACGCGGGCCATTGTATAGTAATGGTCCGTGGCCTTGTCGGCTTGCCCGGATATAATCAAAGGAGTCCGGGCTTCATCAATGAGAATGCTGTCCACCTCGTCAACGATGGCATAATTCAGTTCTCTTTGTACTAACTGGTCAGGGTGAATGGCCATATTGTCCCGCAGGTAGTCAAATCCAAACTCATTATTGGTACCGTAAGTTATCTCGGAATTGTAGGCAGCTTTACGCTGCTTCCAATCCAACCCGTGGACAATAAGTCCCACGGAGAGACCCAAAAAGCGGTAAATTTGTCCCATCCACTGGCTGTCCCTGGAAGCCAGGTAATCGTTTACGGTAATTACATGTACACCTTTTCCCGTAAGGGCATTCAGGTACACCGGCAGGGTTGCCACCAGGGTTTTACCTTCACCGGTTTTCATTTCGGCAATGCGTCCCTGGTGAAGCACTACACCCCCCATGAGCTGCACATCGAAGTGCCGCATTCCCAGCACCCGCCGGGATACCTCCCGCACGGTGGCAAAGGCTTCCGGGAGTATATCGTCCAGCGACTCGCCCCGGTCCAGACGGTCCCGAAATAGGGCTGTCTGTCCCTGTAATTGGGCGTCATTTTTGGCCTGAATTTCAGCTTCCAGGCCATTTATTTTATCAACGGTTTTCTGCAGCTTTTTAATTTCCCTGGCATTATCATCCAGTAAATTCCGCAGCATTTTTAGCATGGTAAAATCACCTTTCTAAATATAACCCTGGGATCACTCAGGTGGTTGACAAAGGTTAAGCCTGCCTTTTGCGCCCGCTCATTCATTTCATCTCGCAGGCCAGGCTAACGCTCATAGTTTACCTACTTTATTCTAGCACTAAGCAATAACCAGGGCAAGGAATTAAAAATGGGCCGGGAAAGCAAGAACGCACCCGAAAAGGGTGCGTCAGGTATACAGGTTATTATTATTTAACCGGGCTATTCGTACTCCGGCTCGATAAGGCCGTATTTACCGTCTTTGCGCTTGTACACAACGTTAATCTGCTCGGTTTCGGCATTGGGAAATACAAAGAAAGTGTGACCCAAAAGATTCATTTGCAGGATTGCTTCATCCACCGGCATGGGCTTCACCGGGAAGCGTTTGGTCCTTACCACCACTTCGTCATCCTCTAGATCATCCCCGGCACCGTCTTCCTCCATCACCGCTTCGGCCGCCATTTTTTCCGACTGTCCCCGGCGACGAATCAGCTTGCCTTTATACTTTTCTATTTGCTTCTCCAGCTTATCCACAACCATGTCGATTGATGTATACATATCGCCTGTGGTTTCTTCACCTCGGAGGATCATTCCATTGACAGGAATAGTTACTTCCACCTTGTGTGATTGGTTCTCCACACTCAGGGTAACCTGGGCCTCCCCCAAGTTGTCCAAAAACTTCTCCAACTTGCCCACCCTTTTCTCCACATACTCTTTAAGGGCGTTGGTTACATCAACATTTCTGCCACGAACCAGTACTCGCATAGTCCCACTCCTTTCCGAGGCCAATTATATATTTTATTGTTCCCGAAAATAGGAAAAAATGTACTGCTGACCGTACATGAATTGTAAAGCATTTCCGGATTTAACGCAACACCAAAGCCACAGAATGTCAAAAAAAAATGATGACCCGGCTATAGCCGGGTTGATTGGTTGATCATAAATTTAATATTACATTATAAAAGCCCCGGCTTTTAACCGGGGCTAATCAACTGTGTTAGAACTTTACAACATTTGCGGCTTGCGGGCCACGAGCACCTTCAACAATGTCAAACTCTACATCTTCTCCTTCGTTCAGGGTCTTAAAGCCATCTTCTTGAATGGCAGAAAAGTGAACGAATACGTCACCGCCATCCTCTCTCTCAATAAAACCATAACCTTTTTCTGCACTAAACCACTTAACCTTACCTTTCACTTACGCATTCCTCCTGAAAATTTTAATCCCGCAAGCCATGCTCGCGTAGAAAAATAATATCATTTTACATTATCCCGTGTCAAGTTTTTCTTGGAAAATTAATTTCCAACAAATGTAATTTTTGTCGACACATCTTTCTTGTAAAATGCCGTATGTGGACTCTAAACCTGTGGATAATGTGCATAACTCTGTTGATAACCCCCTTCCGAAGGGATTTTCAATGTGAATAAAATAATGTAAATTAAGTTTTATGTCTAAATAGCAAATTTTTTTATTACATATATGTCATTTTTTATCATTTGGTTTCACCCTTTGCGGTTATGAATTCTGTGAACCTTGTGGAGAACCTCGAATTTTATGTAAATAATTACCATTTAGCAGGTCCCACCCGCTGCAGTAATAACAAAGATTGCTTCTGTTTCAACCCTCTTCAGCGCCAGGGAGATATTTTCTACCGTGGCCCCGGTGGTAAATACATCATCAACCAGCAGCACCTTTTTACCCCCCACGGCAGCCGGTTCAACAACCGAAAAAGCATCAATAAGATTATTTTCCCTCTCCAACCTGGAAAGTCCTGTCTGGGGCCTGGTTTCCCTTACCTTCACCACTGATTTGGCATTCACGGGCATATCCAATACGCGCCCCAGCTCCAGGGCCAACAAGCAAGCCTGGTTAAAACCCCGGCCGGCCAGGCGCTTGCGGGTCAGGGGAACCGGAACTATCACCTCCGCGGCCGCAAAGGCCGGCTCCCTGAGAACAGCACCGGCCATTAGCTCCCCCAGTGCCGCCGCCACCCGCAGTGTTCCCCTGGACTTTAACCCCAGTACGGCATCCCGCAGGGGACCGGTGTACGGCGCAACCGCCCTGGCCATGTTAAAAGAGGGCCTTTGTTTCCGGCAGGCGCGGCAAATACCGGGCTTGAAATCCGGATCCCTCACGGGGGCAAACCTGCCGCATACGGGACAAACCGGTCGGGAACCCTCCCGCCGCACCCACTGGCGGCAAAGATTACATATTTTTCCTTCCGGAGTTTGACTCCCACACAAAGAGCAAACTCGCCGGGGCGGGTAAACCAACTCCAAAAGACCCTGCCAGTAATATTTTAGATTCAATAGAGATTCCCTCCCAATAAGTCAACGATAGTGCCTGGCACCAAGTGTTGAGTTATTGGATTTGTTTTATGCCGGGTGAGGGAGTGGTGGAATAAACCTGAATGCAGTTGCGCCCTTTCCCCTTGGCCCCGCGCAAGGCCTGATCGGCCTTGCGCAGGAGTCCTTCGGCGTCCTCCGCATCCTGGGGGCAGCAGGCCACACCACAGCTAACCCCTACTTTGTACCGGTTGTCCCCGGTCTCCAGCACGGTGCCGCTCACAGATTCCCTGATACTTTCTGCATATTCCGCCGCCAGCAGCTCCCCGGCTCCGGGCAATAGCACCGCCAACTGCTCCCCGTCGAAACGGGCCACCACTCCCCTGTATCCCACAACCGCCGACACAGAGCGCCCCACCATGGAAATAACCGCATCCCCCGCGTCATGGCCATAGGTGTGGTTAATTTTGCTCAGGTGGTCGATATCAATTATTATTAAAGACATTTGCCCCGGGGGTGTATCCCCGGTAAATTCAGCGTCCAGTAGGTCTAAGAAATGCCGCCGGTTGTATAGACCCGTCAAGGCATCGGTTTTGGCACCGGTTTCCAGGTAATTATTCAACCTGGCATTGGCAACGGCCACAGCGGCCTGCCCCACAATCCCGGTAAAAATATGCAGGTGATTTTCGTGAAAGGCAAAACGCCTTTTATCCCCGAGAACAAACAGCCCCAACACTTCTTTCTCCGTCAGCAGAGGGAGCACCAAAAGCGATTTATGTACCTGTGTAAACCCGGGCTGCCCGCTGACACGGGGGTCCCGCTTAGAGTCGCATACTATGGCCCGCTCACCGCTCTGGGCCAGGCAGCCCAAAAATTCCTGCCCAGGTATGATAATGGAGTTTTGCAACTGGCGGGTATACGGCCCTTCCACGGCCTTGGCCTCATAACAGCCCTTTTTCTCGCACCAGAGGTAGATAATTCCGGTATGATATTTCACCACCCGCCGGGCCTCCCTCAATACAACTTTCAATATGGCATCCTGATCCAGATTGCCCTCCAAGCCCTTGGCCACTTCATACAGCGCCCGCAGCTCCCGGTTGGCCAGTTCCAGGTGGACGTACATCCGCAGCACGAACTGCATTACCAGCACCGGTAAAAAAAGAAGCAATACCCCCCACAGGCCAACATTATTGTATATAACGGCCATGAGGGCGCCGAAGGGCGCGGTTAATAAATAGGTAAGCCCGTCCCAGCGCATAGCGTCACGCCAGAACACCAGAGGGTTATTTTTGCGTTCAGGCAAGAGATAAATGTATATGAGCAGCTGGTTTATGGCATAGCAGGCAATGACAAAGGCCATTAAGGGCAGTACATTTTCCCAGGCCAGTCGCTGTTCCGGGGAACCCCCCAGGTACATGTATAAAAAATCGGCCCCGGCTATGGCTACTATATACTGGGAAGCATTAAACAAAAGGGTGGGAAGGGAATTACCCCGGGCCAGAATCTGCCCCAAAAGACAGCCCAATGCCGTTATCCACACGGCACCGGCCGGGCCAAAGATCAAATATGAAGCAAAAATGACCGCAAATGTGGCGGCAATCTGTCCCTGGGGGAAGCTCACCGCCGCCCCTTCGGCGACAATCCCCAACGCCACCATAAAAAACATGTGGCCCGTCAGATCAAAGTCAAGAAAGGGAAACAAATATGATGCAAACCAGAAAGCCAAAAAAATTACCGCCCACCTGTAAATAACTGTGGGTAGTTTGCGCACCAACCTCATGGTAACTCCCTCCTGCACGAGCAAAACCGTTGTACTGATTCGACACGGTTTGGGGAATTACCTGCGAATAGGGCAATATTGGAATCAATTATAAATTTTTTGTTGCGTTTTTCATAAGAAAATGTATTGATTTTTGATAAAAAAAGAAATATTATAATAAAAAATTTTAATGGAAATCAATAACAGCTACTTATCTACTTTTGCCCGGATTCAATAAATTATTTTTATCAAAGAGCCAACTAAATAGTTATTTAATGTAAAATAAAAAATTTCACAAAAGGAGGAGTACCAATGTTCAACGGTCTTTTTCAACCCACGCACCTGATTCTCATTTTAGTGGTGGTCCTGATTGTTTTTGGACCTGGCAAGCTTCCCGAGGCGGGCAAGGCAATGGGCAAGGCGTTGCGGGACCTGAGAGATTCCTTTGCCGGTGACGATGATGACAAGAAGGAAAAGGCAGCGATTGAAGGCGGCGAAAAGCCGGCTGAAAAAACAAAAGTTGCCGCCACGGCAACCGCACCCGATACAGCCCAAACCACCAATACAAACCATTAAACATTACTCTTTACCGGGTTGACAGGGAAGGGGGCGCTGAAAATTTCCGAGTACGAAGAAATGTCGGTGGTTCAACACCTGGAGGAACTACGCAGGCTGTTAATTATCTCCATTATATCCACATTTGTAATGGCGGGCGCGAGCTGGTTTTTCACCGATGAAATCTTGAAGGTTCTTCTGCAGCCGGTCACCGGCGCCGGAAGGGATATAGTCTTTATCGGTGTCACCGAAGCAGTGATGACCAAAATCAAGCTGGCCTTTTTCACGGGCTTTTTAGCCTCTTTACCCATTACCTTATGGCAGTTCTGGGGGTTTATAATACCCGCGCTGCGCAAGTTAGAACGGGTATATTTTACTATTTTTGTTTTTGTCTCATTCATTCTTTTTATAGGCGGGGTAGCATTTGGTTTTCTGGTTGTATTTCGCCTCTGCATTGAATTTTTGTTGCATTATGGCGGCAGCCAGCTTATTCCCATGCTTTCTGTGGGTAAGTACATTTCCTTTACCCTTAACTTCCTGCTGCCCTTCGGCTTGATATTTGAAATGCCCCTGGCCAGTTTCTTCCTGGCCAAGCTGGGGATTGTTTCTTATCGAACCATGGTCAAAATGCGTAAAATGGCCATTGTAGTATCAGTGGTCATCGCTTCCGCGGTGGTGGCCTCCCCCGACATATTTACCGTACTTCTTTTTGCAGCCCCCATGTACCTTTTGTACGAATTCAGCGCGACCATAGTCCGGCTGGTGGAATGGTCCCATTCCCGCCGGCAGGCCGGCAAAAAATTTAGCCTGGCACCTTTAAAGAAACTGGCAAAGATTGGTCGAAAAATTTAATGCAAGGGCTGATTTTGAGGAGTGAAGGAGGAGCATAAATGGACGAGCAGTTCAAACTGGAGAAAAAAGTTACCAGGCGGTCCTTCCTGAAAATGATGGGAGGACTCGGTCTGGCCGGCATTACCGCCAGTATAGGCGGCAATATGGCAAATGCATCGGAGCAAACCGGAGGCCGGGGCTGGCTCCCGGAACAGTATCAATCTTCAGGCACATGGCCCGCGCAGGTACGCGGTCGTGTACCCATTGCCCCGGGCAACCCTTCTATTGCCAGGGATGATAAAAAATGCATACTCTGCGGGCAGTGCCTGGAAGTTTGTCAAAAAACGCAAACTGTATTCGGATATTACGATCTTCCCATTATAGATGACATTGTCTGCATCAACTGCGGCCAGTGCGCCCTCTGGTGCCCCACCGCAGCCATAACGGAACGCGATGATACCGATAAGGTGATGCAGGCCCTCCAGGACCCCGATAAGTATGTAGTGGTTCAGACAGCACCCGCCACCAGGGTGGCCCTGGGAGAGGAATTCGGGCTGGCCCCGGGCACCTTCGTAATGGGACAACAGGTGGCGGGCTTAAAGCGCCTGGGTTTTGATGCCGTATTTGACACCAACTTCACCGCGGACCTTACCATTTTGGAAGAGGCCACGGAATTAATCAAACGTATCAAGGGGGATATTAATAAACCCCTGCCGCAATTCACTTCCTGCAGTCCAGGTTGGGTTAAATTCTGCGAGTATTTTTATCCCGATCTCTTCCCACATATGTCCACCTGTAAATCGCCGCAGCAAATGCTGGGCGCGCTGGTAAAAACATACTTCGCCAAGAAAAAGGGCATTGCACCGGAAAAAATTTACTCGGTGGCCATCATGCCCTGCACGGCCAAGAAATTTGAAATTCAGCGGCCGGAAATGAATAGCAGCGGCCATTACTGGGACAAGCCTTCCCTGCGTGACATGGACGCGGTATTAACCACCAGGGAACTGGCCCGCATGCTTAAGAAAAAGAACATCGACCTCACCACCCTTCCCGAGGAAAAATATGACCCCCTGCTGGGAGAAGGCACCGGTGGAGCATTAATTTTCGGAGCCACCGGGGGAGTTATGGAGGCCGCTGTAAGGGGTGCTTATTTCTTCATTACCGAACAGCAACCCCCGGCCAACCTGCTGCAGCTTAACCCGGTTCGCGGGCTGGAAGGGGTAAAAGAAGCTGCCGTGGATGTGCCCGGAGTGGGAACCCTCAAGGTAGCCGTTTGCCATGGCATGAAGAACGGCCGCAAGGTGTTGGATGCCGTGCGCAAAGGAAACGCACCCTACCACTTCATCGAATTTATGTCCTGCCCCGGTGGCTGCATAGGCGGCGGCGGGCAGCCCAGATCCGCGGTTCCGCCCTCGGATGAAGTACGGATGGCACGGATAAACAGCATCTATCAAGCCGATGCGCGCATGAAGAAGCGGGAGGCCCATGAAAATGCCGAGGTACTGGCGCTCTATAATGACTTCCTACAGCACCCGATGAGCCATCTGGCGGAAGAATTACTGCACACCGATTATACCAACCGGGGAAAAAGATTTATCCCCTTGCAAGCATAAGTTAAAGATTTGGAGGTGACCGGCTTGTCAAAGGCTGTTTTAGTTGATATCACCAAGTGCGTCGGGTGCGGCAGCTGTGCTGTAGCCTGCAAAATGTGGAACGACCTGGAATACCGCCAGGATTCACCCATAATGGGTAAAGAATCAAAGCTGGACGCGGAAAACTGGACCAACGTCAAAATGGTGGAAATAGAAAAGGGTCCGGAAAAGGAGACCGTCTGGAGATTTGTTAAAAACCAGTGCCTGCACTGTGAAGAGCCAGCCTGTGCTTCCGCCTGCTTTTCCAAGGCCTTTCAAAAATCAAAGGATGGCCCGGTGGTATATAACCCCACCCTGTGCGTGGGCTGCCGCTACTGCATGCTGGCCTGCCCCTTTGATGTTCCCAAATACGAGTGGAGTAAAGTAATTCCACTGGTTCGCAAGTGTCAAATGTGCCCCGACCGCATCAGGGACGGCAATTCCCCCGCGTGCACGGAAGTTTGTCCCACAGGGGCCCTAACCTTCGGTGAACATAACCAGGTGCTTAATAAAGCACGGGAAACAATAAATAAGGACAGCAAGTATATAAAACACATATACGGTGAAAAAGAAGCGGGAGGTACTTCCTGGCTTTATATTTCAGATGTTCCCTTTGATAAACTTGGTTTCCGTACCGACGTTACAACCCAACCGGTACCCAGGTATACCGAGAACATTATGCACCTTACCCCTGCGGTGGGCCTTACCTGGGGAGCATTACTCACCGGAATGTATGTATATAACAGGCGCCGGAACGAAATAGCCAAAGAAGAACACAGCAAGAAGAAAAACGACAAGAAGAAGAAATAAACTGTTTACTTAAACGGGGAATTGGGAGGTTTTGATTTTCATGGCCACAAAAAACTGGAGTTTCAGAATGACTCCCACACGGGCAGTTTTAATCGCCCTGGCCGCCATAGGCGGGGCGCTGATGATAGCCAGGCTGGTCCTGGGCCTGGGGCCCACCACCAATTTAAACGACCAGTGGCCCTGGGGCATGTGGATCGGATTTGATGTGCTCACAGGGGTGGCGCTGGCTGGCGGCGGCTACAGCACCTGCCTTATGGTGAACATAATGGGCATCAAGAAATTTGCCCCCATTGCCAGAGCCGCAATGTTAACTTCGTTAATTGGTTACCTGCTGGTAATGGTGGGACTGTTCATGGACATAGGCCGCTGGTTCAACTTCTGGCGTCCCTTTGTATCCTGGGGCCATACCAGTATACTCTTTGAGGTATTCTGGTGCGTATCCCTTTATACCACGGTTCAATTACTGGAATTCGGCGAAGTAGCCACCGAAAAAGTGGGCAAACGCTGGCACAAGGTATTCAAAAAGATGCTGCCGGCACTCTTGATTATAGGTGTTTTACTGCCCACACTGCACCAGTCGTCACTGGGATCACTGTACGTAATTGAAATAGGCAAACTATATCCCCTGTGGTGGTCCGTACTTCTACCGGTATTTTTCCTTTTGTCTTCGGAAAGCCTTCTTTCGGCCAGGGCCACGGGGCATAAGCCCGAATACGGTGTCCTGCAATCCTTAATAAAAGTATCCGGCTACCTCATGGTGGTTTACCTGGTCTTGAAGATAATTGACCTTTTCTACCGCGGGGCCGCAGGGCTGGTCTTCCTGGGCAACCTGGAGGGCAATATGTTCCTGCTGGAAATCATCGGCGGTATTATCATACCCATAATTATTTGCTTCACCCCCAAATTGCGCAAGAGCAAGGGCGGCCTGGCCGCATTCGGTATATTAACGGTCGCCGGCCTGGTTCTCAACCGGATGAACGTTGTATTCACAGGCATGTCGGACTACATCGGGGGTTCCTACTTCCCCTCGGCCATTGAATGGCTGGTAAGCATCGGTCTGGTGGCCATGGGTGTACTGGCCTACCTCTTTGTGGTGGAGAACTTCAACATCATTCCCAAGGAACACCACCAGGCCTACGAAGAGCAGGATGCCGTCAGGCACTCCGCTTAAATACAGTCAAACCTGACTCCCTCCACATAAAACCAGTGTCCGGGTACCTCCCACACCCGGACCGCGCACCCAAACAGCGACATCCTTATAAAGGGATGTCGCTGAAACCTATAATAAAACTGCCTGCCTTTTGCGCATAGCGAATGAATTGAATGAGCAGCTGCCAGGCTTAGCGAAGTCAACAAGCGGAAGCGGGGCCGAGCACAGGACGTGCGAGGCCGCCCCTTGAGCCCAGGACGGGCGAATGGGGCGGGTACCCCGCTGGAGCGTGAGACTGAGCGTTAGCCTGGCCTGCGAGATGAAATGAATGAGCGGGCGCAAAAGGCAGGCTTGAATCCATTTCCTTGCCTGCAGTATAAGCGACATCCTCATAAAGGGATGTCGCTGTTTTTTAATAAAGGAATTTTATACTTGAAGGAAACAGGCAAACACACATAGAAATACTGAACAACCAAATCACAAAAAACAGTGGTGATATAAATTGAACATAAAACAACTGGAAGTGTTTCTCCTCATTGCCCAACTGAGAAACTTCACCAAGGCGGCGGCACAACTCAATACCAGCCAGCCCGCGGTAAGCTCCCAAATAAAGTCGCTGGAGGAAGAACTTAACATCAAGCTCTTTGAGCGCTCGGATAAAAAAGTGGTTTTAACCGAAGCCGGTAGACTCCTCTTTCCCATTGCCATGCAGATGATGCGCCAGTATAACAAAATAAGGGCCGGCATCGATGACCTGCGGGAAGTAAAAGCCGGGCACCTGCTGCTGGGCTCCACCCCCGTGGCCGGTGAATGGCTGCTGCCCCTTATCATGGGAGGTTTCCGGGAGCAATACCCGGGGATCACAGTGAGCCAGCAAATTGGGGGCAGCGCGCAGGTAACCCAGTGGCTCAAAAACCAGGAAGTGGAAATAGGCATCCTGGGCACCCCGGTAAAAGCCGAAGGGGTGGAATGCGAACCGTGGGTGACCAACCGCCTGGCCATAGTTACCCCTCCGTGGCACCCGCTAAAGGGAAAGGAAGTGCCCCTCACATCTTTGACCAGCGAGCCCATAGTGGTACGGGAAGTGGGTTCCGGGTGCAGGCAGGCCGTAGAAAAGCAATTTTTGGAACACAATGTATCCCTGGACCAGTTTTCCAGCATCCTGGAACTGGGCAGCGCCCAGGCAGTCATCAATGCCGTTCGCCTGGGACTGGGTATCAGTGTGGTATCCCGCTGGGCAGCCGGGGAACTACTGGCCAACGGTTCCCTGGGAGAAGTTACCGTCCCCGGAGTAAAAATCAGCTACAACCTCTACCTGGCCTGGACCGGGCCCGATAAAGAAAGCCTGGCCTCCAAAGCCTTTCGCTCCTTTGTTACCAATGAAGAAATTACCCAGCGCTTTATAAATGACATACCCTACTTCGGCAAGGTGAGCAACCCGGAGGCGGCACCAGCAGAGGAATGAAAAAGCACCTCTAGGGTGACCCGGTGATTTCCGGAGAGAGCGAGAATAATTGCGGAGCGAACGAAGGAAACCACCGGGGCGCCCGAGCACTAAGAATAACTTTTAGCACAAAAGAACCGTCCCCATGTGCACGACGGGCAGCACCCGGAGCGAAGCGAGTAGATGCAGCGGAGAAAATCACAAAGTGAAGCCTGACCCCCTAGTATTTTTGTCGTGGTGTGTAGTTTGTGTGCAGAAGTTGATGGGATTTGTGGCTCAGGGGTTCGCCCAGGAAATCCTTGTACAGGGCTTGAACCGCCGGGTTTTCATGGGATTTGCGCAGGGGCATACCCTTGTCGGCATTATAAATGCCGGCCATTCTTTTCTCTCTGATTTCCCTATCAGTAGGGATGGGTTGACCTCCGCCGCCGATACATCCTCCGGGGCAGCACATTATTTCTATAAAGTGATAATCATGTCCTTCCTTTACCCTGTCCAGTATATCACTGGCGTTGCCGAGACCGTGGGCAACGGCTACTTTCAATGTGGTTCCCTTGAGGTCCACGGTTGCTTCCTTGACACCCTCCAGGCCCCGCACTTCATTGAAGTCCAGTGAAGGCAGCGCCTCCCCGGTAACCAGCTCGTATGCGGTGCGCAGTGCCGCTTCCATAACTCCTCCCGTGGATCCGAATATAACTCCGGCGCCTGTGGACATACCCAGGGGGGCGTCAAATTCCTCCTCCGCCAGGGCGCTGAAATCTATTCCCGCTTCCTTCAGCATTTTGCCCAGTTCCCTGGTGGTAAGGACCACATCAACATCCTGCAGGCCGCTGTCGTTCATCTCCTCCCGTGTGGCTTCGAATTTCTTGGCGGTACAGGGCATTATGGAAACCACGAATATATTAGCAGGATCTATGCCCGCCTTTTCCGCGTAGTAGGTTTTGGCCAGCGCTCCAAACATTTGCTGGGGTGACTTGCACGTGGACAAGTGCGACAGCAGATCGGGATAAAAATGTTCTATAAACTTTATCCAACCGGGACTGCAGGATGTCACCAGGGGCAACTTACCCCCCTCTTTGATCCGCTGCAAAAGTTCATTTCCCTCTTCCATAATGGTCAGGTCCGCGGTGAAATCGGTATCAAAAACCCTGTCAAACCCCAGCTTTCTCAATGCTGCCACCAGTTTTCCCGTTTCCACACTGCCCGGCTCCAGGCCAAACATCTCTCCTATACTCACCCTAACGGCGGGTGCGGTTTGCACCACCACATGCTTCTCTGGGTCTGAAAGGGCCTTCCAAACTTCCCCGGTTTGATCCTTTTCATGGATGGCCGCCGTGGGGCAAACAAGGGCACACTGGCCGCAGTTTACACAGGAAACATCACCCAGGGGCTCCAGGAAAGCCGGAGCAATTACGGTGTCGAAACCGCGCTCCTGGGGACCGATGGCATTCACTTTTTGTACATTTTCACAAACCAGAGAGGGACTGGAGAAATCGGGTTCATAGCTGCACATTTCCCCGGCAAATTTCACTTCCGTTATGCCCAGCTCCGAAGCCAGCTGCTGTAATTCACAGTTGGTACTGCGGGGACAGGTCAGGCATTCCTGCGGGTGGTTGGACATTATCAGCTCCAGGTTCATTTTACGCGCCCGGCGCACCCCGGGTGTATTTGTATGCACCACCATCCCCTCACTCACAGGGGTAACACAGGATGCCTGCAATGTCCTGGCTCCCTGCACCTCCACCAGGCAGATGCGGCAGGAACCGGTCTGGTTTATTTCCTCCAGGTAACAAAGGGTGGGAATCTTTATCCCTGCCTGCCTGGCAGCCTGCAGTACGGTGGTACCGGGCTCTGCTTGCACTTGCACACCGTCAATGGTCAAATTTACAGATGACATAAATATTCCCCCAGTTTTCTAGTTAACTATATAAATCAAACAGTTATAACGGCGTCAAACTTACATTTTTGCTTGCAGGTTCCGCATTTTATACACTTATTAATGTCAATGGTATGTGGTTTTTTCTTTTCACCGATAACGGCATCCGACGGGCAGGCCTTGCTGCACAAACCGCAGCCCTTGCATGCCCTGGGATCAATATAATATGTGAGGAGATCCGGACACGCACCGGCGGGACACTTCTTGTCCCTTATATGGGCCTCATATTCATGCCGGAAATAGCGCAGGGTGCTTAGCACCGGGTTAGGGGCGGTCTGTCCCAGCCCGCAGAGAGCGGAATCCTTAATGCTGCTGCTCAACTCTTCCAGCAGCTCAATATCCCCCTCCTGCCCCTCACCGGAGGTAATGCGCTCTAAAATCTCCAGCATGCGCTTGGTACCGATGCGGCAGGGGGCGCACTTGCCGCAGGATTCATCCCGGACAAAATCCAGGAAAAATTTAGCCAGATCCACCATGCAGGTATCCTCATCCACAATAATCATCCCGCCGGACCCCATGATGGTTCCCAGTTGGTTCAAGGATTCATAATCCACCGGTGTATCCAAATATTCCGCGGGAATACAACCGCCGGAAGGACCGCCGGTCTGAACCGCCTTAAATTCCTTTCCCCCGGCTATTCCGCCGCCAATATCAAAAATAATTTCCCGCAGAGTGGTGCCCATAGGAACCTCCACCAGACCGGTATTATTCACCTTGCCCGCCAGGGCAAAGACCTTGGTACCCTTACTCTTTTCCGTACCCATGGAGGCAAACCACGGGGCGCCGTTCAAAATTATTTGCGGAATATTGGCCCATGTCTCCACATTATTGATCACCGTGGGTTTCCCCCACAATCCCTCCTGGGCCGGGAAGGGGGGTTTGGGACGGGGTTCGCCGCGCCTTCCTTCTATGGAGGCCAGCAGCGCGGTTTCCTCTCCGCAAACAAATGCACCGGCACCCACCCTTATTTCCACGTCAAAGCTAAAGTCGCTTCCGAATATATTATCCCCCAGCAGCCCGTATTCCCGGGCCTTGCTGATGGCCAGCTCCAACCTTTCCACCGCCAGAGGGTATTCGGCACGGACATATATGTAACCCTTGGCCGACCCAATGGCGTAACCGCAAATGGCCATGGCCTCCAGAACCGAATGGGGATCCCCTTCTAAAATGCTGCGGTCCATGAAAGCTCCGGGGTCGCCCTCATCGGCATTACAAACCACATACTTGGGGTTTCCGGGAGCCGAAGCGGTAAACTGCCACTTTAACCCGGTGGGAAATCCCGCTCCACCGCGTCCCCGCAGCCCCACGATAGCCGTCCCGGGCGATATATTCCTCCACCGATTCCGGGTTAATTACCCCGGTATTCCGCAGAGCCACACGGGTCTGGCGCTTGAAGAACTCCAGGTCATTAAATTTGGCCACCTGACTGTCACTTCCCGCCGGCTTGTGCAAAAGCCGGGTTACAACTTTCCCCTTCAAAAGATGCTCATTTACAATTTCCCGGGTGTCCTCTGGTTTCAGCTTGCGGTAAAAAACACCGTCGGGAAATATCATCACCACCGGACCCAGATCACAGGGCCCCATACACCCGGTTTCAACCACCTTAACTTCACTGTCCAAGTTATAATCGTTGATATTCGCCAATAGCGCCTGCTGCACCGATTTGCAATCGGAAGATATGCAACCCGCTCCGGCACATACAAGCACGTGGGACCTGTACATTTCCATACGTATCCTCCTTGTCCGCCAAATAGTAAAAAACCCTGTGTCCTTACTTCAAAATTTACAATAATCAGTTAATTCCCGGCACTAAGAATCGGTCCATTCCTTAATAACTTCCCCCTGCACCAGGTGCCGCCTGACAATCTCCTTTGC
>JAALLP010000079.1_pt1 | contig 20048 bp, 20 predicted proteins | sample 7245951 | NCBI WGS metagenome assembly JAALLP01 (sample SAMN13049199, study PRJNA578106) | oil field metagenome | isolation source: filtered produced water from oil reservoir B6 | place: USA:offshore Texas | collected 2016
ACCTTGATCTCATCTTTTTCCAGTTCCTCTCTGGACAGTTCCTTTAGGGCTTCTGCGACCATCTTTGCCTTACCCTTGAAGAGCGGGCCGAGTTTTCCCATGTTGGGCTTGACCACAAACTGAGTGACCATCTTCGGTTCGGGGTATTCTCTGTAAATGGAGAGTTCTGTCTTGCTGACTCTGGAGTGTGCGGTAAGGTCATAGTCCGTCCTGTCGGCAATTCCGACAACTTCCACCCAGCCGAATCTGCTGGTGCTGACCTCGGCATCCCAACAGTCCATGGCGTAGTGTGCCATCTCGTCCTTCTTGTGCTGCCTGAATCTGAGCATCTCAGGAGCAACACCCACACGCTGCAGGAAGAGGTTTGTAAGACCGATCTGATACGCTAGGAACTCATGGGCTATGATGTCCTTCTCCAGTGCATCTGCTATTGTCATCTTCTCGATCTCGCCCTTCTCCTGTGCAGCATCGGAATACAGGTTCAGGACCGTGTCGGCAAACCTTCCGATCTTCGGATGGCTCTTGTCCTCTGGATCTATGAAGATCTCAGCCTCTGCCTGTGTGAACTCCCTGAGCCTGATGACTCCCTGTCTCGGAGAGATCTCGTTACGGTATGACTTTCCTATCTGGGTGGCACCGAATGGCAGCTTTTCACGGTAGAAACGTGCCAGTCTCAAAAAGTCCACGAACATTCCCTGTGCGGTCTCCGGACGCATATATCCCTGCCTGCCGGAACCAGGTCCTATCTGTGTCTTGAACATGAGATTGAACTCGTATGTGTCACCAAGGTCACCTTCACATTCGGGACATTTCACCTGGTTCTCACTGATGATCCTGTCCAGCTCCTCGTTGCTGAGCGCATCGGCAACAGGAACCAGTTTGTCTATCAGGTGGTCTGCCCTGAAAGCCTCACCACATGCCTTACATTCACACAAAGGGTCTGAGAAGCCGCCCACATGTCCCGATGCCACGAACACGTTCTCGATACCTACAGTAGGGGTTTCGATCTCCATGAATCCTTCCCGGATCACGAAGAGTTCTCTCCAAATCTGCTCTATCCTGCGTTTAAGTGTGCTCCCCAGGGGTCCGTAGTCGTAGAATCCTGCGGTTCCTCCGTAGAGTTCGAATGAGTTCCATAAAAAGCCCCGGCGTTTGGCCAGTTCTATAACCTGTTCGTATTTATCCATAAGATGTCCTCGTAATAATGTGTCTATGATTAGATTGATAGAACATCGACATTTCCATTGGATTTAATAGTAACGCGACTTATTTCAGACAATGCATGTACGTATTTTCAATTTCCATGTACAAACGTTGGTACATGCTGTGCATAATCTCTATATAAGTGATCATATCTTCTTCACATTGAGCAAGGTCAGCTAAGCAATCATATTTCATATCGTACCACCACTTTATATGATTCAATTGGTCATTTCAACACTTGACCTTGCTTTTCTTATAATTTCTTCATCTTTTCTGCTAGATCAATTAGTTTATTTCTGATCTTTTTCTGTAAAAACGTATTAAGAACCGCAATTGTACGGGAAAAGCCCCTTACTTCCAGTGGAAAAAAGAAACCAGCTCACTGTTCTTCTATTTTATATGATAATTATGTTAAAAAGAAATACTGGAATCTTAAGATTCCATAGCTTCATCCGGTGTAAGCCCTTTATGGACTATCATGGATATGCGGGATACAAGCTTTATGGGGTCATCTGACTGGAAGACATTTCTTCCGATAGCAACTCCTTTTCCTCCTGCCTGCAGGGAATCATGAATCATCTCAAGCAGATCATTCTCGGTTTCCATTCTCGGGCCACCTGCTATGACAACGGGGACCGGACATCCCTGAACGACTTCTTTGAATGAGTCAATATCGCCCGTATAATTGGTTTTGACAATGTCAGCACCAAGTTCCGCTCCGATCCTGGCAGCGTGCTTGACATATTCCACATCGTGCTCGGATGTTACTTTAGGACCTCTTGGATACATCATTGCAAGAAGTGGCATTCCCCATTCGTCACATTTGCTTGCGATGTGCCCAAGATCATGGAGCATCTTTGCCTCGTCATCCGCACCAACGTTTATGTGTACGGAAACAGCGTCGGCTCCTACTTTGATTGCTTCTTCGACAGTTGTTGCAAGCACCTTGTGATTGGGATCCGGTCCCAGTGATGTGGAAGCTGACAGGTGGATGATAAGTCCGACATCCCTTCCGTATCCTCTGTGACCGTACTTGGGAAGTCCCATATGTCCCAGAACGGCGTTTGCTCCTCCCTCTGCAACCTTGTTCACTGTTGAGGGCATATCTATTAAACCTTTGATAGGACCTGCTCCGACTCCATGGTCCATTGGGATTATTATTGCATTGCCGGTATTACGATCGAATATCCTTTCGATCCTGACAGATTTGCCAATTTCACTCATGCATCCCTCATAGGCTTGATTCTACATAATTTTTACGTAGGCCAGAGGATTTACAGGTTCTCGTTCTGGTATCTGCCGCAGTATCCTTCACTGACCTCCTGGAGGAGATTGTAGAATACCAGCTGTAATAGTCTTGCATTTTGTCTGACCCTGAAACCATTGGGGTTATGTACAACCAGCATTGATTCGCTTCTTCCTCTGTAGCCGGAATCCCACACGGCCGATTCCACGGTAACCCCGCATCTCAGCAGACTTGATCTTGGTCTCGCAATGGCAGCCAGGTCCAGGGGAATATTTACCACCTCATTGAAAGTGATCTTATATGTTCCCGGTTTCAGGAAAGCCCAGCCTTCAGCATTGAATTCTATACTTTCGCTTTCAGGTATATGTCTCTGGGTATTGTCAAAATCCACTGCTCCGGTGCCTTTTAATGCTTCGATGCCCTTGAGCGTTAGCTCAAAGCTGTTGGGCTGCAATTGTGTTTCGGTGTCTATAGTATTCTCAACAAGTGGCGGTTCACTGTTGATCCTGTCCTTTAGTTCGTCTCTGGATAGCATGATTAGCTTAGTTCTGAACAATAAGATATTATTATTGCGGCAAAGTCGGCAGAGTATGATCTTCAATCTAAAAAAATAAAGTGTCCTGTGGCTTTTTTAATACTGTTTTTATATGCTTTTTAAGCTGATTAAAAATGTATTTAAGCTTTGCAGGTGATGTTCTATACGAACCTAGAAGGGGTATAATGGGGAACTTCCTATGTATAAGGTCATAAACGCAAAATTAGCATCCGGTATGGATGGCGGTAAAGTTTACAGAAGCGATCTTGAGGGCATTGGCGGGAGAATAAGACTTATTTTCGAACTATGCAACCTGGTTGATCCCACACAGGATACCTATGCAATGAAGGTAGAATAAAAAGGCGGGTCCTTATGAACACAGGCCGGAGTACTGATTACACTCCGCAGGGCAAAGCTGAAGCATACTGGATATCCTCTACACCAGAGTCCGACTATCCGTCTCCTTCGGAAAATGCCGAAGTCGATGTGGCGATAATCGGTGGCGGGATAGTCGGTGTTACTTCTGCATTACTGCTGAAACAGGCAGGTTTATCCGTAGCCCTTATCGAGGCAGGTCGTATACTGCACGGAGTGAGTGGACAGACTACTGCAAAGGTCACCTCTCAGCATCATCTGATCTATGACCATCTGATCTCCCATTACGGAGAAGATCAGGCCAGAAAGTATGCAGAATCGAATCAGGCAGCCATAGAAAAAATGGCTTCACTGATCAATGAACACAATATTGATTGCGATTTTATGTACAAGCCTGCTTACGTTTATGCAGGCTCCATGAGCTCGGTGGAAAAGATTCACAAAGAGGTGGATGCAGCTAAAAAGCTGGGACTTCCCGCATCCTTTGATGATAATCCTCCGCTTCCGTTCGGCACATACGGAGCTGTCCGTTTCGATAGACAGGCACAGTTCCATCCGCGTAAATACCTGTGTGCACTGGCACGCATGATCCCTGGAGACGGAAGCCATATCTTTGAGAATCAGCAGGTACGTGAAATGGAAGGTGACGGACCTGTAAAAGTAAGTACCCACGAAGGCATCACGGTAACTGCAAAGGATGTGATACAGGCCACACATTTCCCTGTATTTGACAAACCCGGCATATTCTTCTCAAGGCTCTACCAGTCCCGTTCCTATGTACTGGGAGTGCGCATAGGCGAACCCTTCCCTGAAGGTATGTTCATCAATGCGGAAAAACCTGCACATTCTTTACGTTCGCAGCCGACAGATGCTGGTGAACTGGTACTTGTGGCCGGGGAGGAGCACAGGACAGGCGAGGCTAAAAACTCGCTCGATCATTATAGAAGGCTGGAGGAATGGGCACGCTCCATATTCCCTGTAAAATCCGTTGATTATCACTGGTCCACACAGGATGTCATGCCTGTGGATCACGTACCGTATATCGGAAGGATCACATCAGGAAGCAAACATTCCTATATGGCAACCGGTTTCCAGAAATGGGGTATGACCACAGGTACGGTGGCGGCAATGATCATCAGTGATATGATACTCGGGAAAGAGAATCCCTGGGCAAAGGTATACAGTCCGTCACGTTTCAAGCCGGTGGAATCTGCAAAAGATATTTTCTTGCAGACAGTTGAATCCACGAAGGGGCTTGTGGGTGCAAGGATACTACCACTTCATGAGGATGTTTCGAATCTGGCTCCAGGTACTGGTGCAGTTGTAAAGGTTGAGGGTGAAAGGGTTGCTGCCTATCGTGACGATAACGGTGATCTCCATACACTGGACCCTGCCTGCAGTCACATGGGATGCTTCGTTTCCTGGAACAATGCGGAAAAGACATGGGATTGTCCCTGTCACGGTTCAAGGTTCAATATCAAGGGAGAAGTGGTCCATAACCCTGCCGTGCACAACCTCTCTAAAAAGAAGGTAAATGAAAACAAGAGTGACCACGAGTGATGAGCAGGGCGAAAGATAGTTGTTCCGTATGTTTCATGGAACTTTGAAACTTTTTCTTTTTTAATCCATCCTGTTATTCAGGATCATTATTTGTTTAACAATTTCTGATCTATACAACTGTCTGTCATCAGGATATGTCAGATCGTCTTATTTTATCAGTTTTATGAATTTCAGTCGTAAAAGAGATTATTTTTTATAGTAAGTCTGCTTTTGAAGTATCCATATTAGTGTTATAGGTGGAGGCATCCGATTAACCACCACGCTTTAAGATGCCTCCATCCTTATGGTTCCGAGATGTCCCCACATCTCTTCAACCCCCACTTTACTTAACTTTACTCCACTCCAACACTTTGCGAGCGACCCCTGCTCGCAATGAATAATTAGTTATTTTTTTATTTAACCTAACCCTTTCTTAATCTAAAGAGTAAGATTATCTTTTGTTTGCAGGCTAATATTATCTTACAATTTAATTTCAGCCAAGCACTCAAAATATATGGATGATATAACATTATTTTATCAATCAAATTTCATATTATTTCGGCAACCAGGTCCCCGGTAAAGTATGGAATTTCTTTGACCTTCTCAGTTCTGGGATACAACTACCTGATATGAGACTATATTCGCCCTCATTCTATGCCGCCTTCACATGTAATTTTTCTGATTTTTCTTATTTTGGCTGAGGATTGTTCGCTTTTTTTGACGTGTGGGACGATGGTATATTTTTGTAACATGGACTTGATTTTTAGTATTGTTAGCCATTATAATTACATTAATGTGTGTGCCATTTAGTATTGTAAACAAAACAACTTATATACATTAGAGTATTATGTAATGATGCTGTGGGTTTGGAGTTAGCATCCCGGGATGATTCCATTACTTACCGGATGACCGTGGATGGTTCTCTTATCTTCACCATGCAAATAGGTTAGCTAAAGGAGTGATATGTATGAGAAGCACAGATCTCGTAAAATATGGTAACAGGCCTGAACTTTTGTTTCGTGTGACCACTGATGGACAGACATACCAGAAGGAAGTATCTTTCGTTTTCCCAAGGTATATGAGTGCCGACCTTCCGCGATACAAAGAAGATTATGAGGTGGAGGAGGAGCCGACTCAAAAAGATATGAAATGTAATTTCGTTTTTGAATAGGCAGATACAATTTCTGCTCTTCTATTTTTTAAACAGGCGTATTCGGTTTTTGGGTTATGGGAACTCCAATATGCTGTATCTGCTTTCACGCGGAATAAATACATATGTAAAAAGCAGCATAGAATGAGTGTGGACAAAGGGGGTATTAAATGTCCGAACATGAAGAACTTGAACATGAAGAATTACTGGATAAGATGAGTGGTAAATTGGGTTTTACTCCACAGATACTTGAAACGCTGGGAGAGCTAGATTCCGCATTTTTGAAAAAATACAATCTCTGCAATCACAGGTTGCTCTCAGATGGTGCCCTGCCTGCTAAAACAAAGATACTGATGGCACTTGCGGTAGTTGCATCCAAGCAGTGTGAGAGATGTGCTGTGGTTCAGATGAAAAGTGCGCTCAAGAACGGTGCCACTAAGGAAGAGATCATGGAAACCATGGACGTCATCTTCATAACTTCGGGAGCACCTGCAGTGGCTGCCTGCCGCGATGCATTGAAACAACTGAAGTGAGAATCCGGGAGTTCAAACCTTTTGCATGATTTTGTACAATGGAGCTTAAAGCAGTCCACAGTATGATATATTCAGGATTAGCTTGCATGACAATTTTTATGGTTCGAGGGGTGTTTACAAATTACTCTGTTTATATACAAAGAGGCCGGTGTTCCGGAGCGTCAGGTTGAAAGTGTGATCATTGAGATTCCCAAGGGGAGTCGTAACAAATACGAGTATGATAAGGAAAAGAAAATGGTGAAATTTGAGAGGATGCTTTTTTCCTCAATGATGTATCCCTGTGAGTATGGTTTTTTCCCTGACACCCTTGCACTCGACGGAGATCCTCTTGACGCTCTTGTACTGACCTGGGAGCCTACCTTTCCGGGATGTCTTATAGATGTGCATCCTGTTGCATTGTTCGATATGGAGGATGATAAGGGAAGGGATGAAAAGATACTCTGTGTCCCGGAAACGGATCCCTTATGGAACTATATAGAAACACTTGAGCAGGTCCCTCCTCATCTGTTAAAGGAGATTACCCACTTTTTTGAAACTTACAAGAATCTGGAGAACAAACAAGTGCAGATCTTCGGCTGGCAGGGCCTTGAAGAAGCTGTCAATGTACTAAAAGAAGCAAAATCCAGGTATATCGAACAAAGTGAATAATACCTTTTTCTTTTTCAATAGATCGATTCTCTTTTAATTGGAAAATCTATCTGCATGTCACAAATATTGTTTCTAGTGATTATTTATACAATCGATTTGTAGTTCTTTGTATGAAAGGATTTTCTACTGATATCGAAAAAGCCACATTGGAGAATAGTAACTTCCGTAAGGTTCTCTATACCTCAAAGCACAGCCAGCTTGTACTTATGAGCCTCAGGCCCGGGGAAGAGATCGGAATGGAGGTACATGAGGAGAATGACCAGTTCTTCCGTTTTGAAAGCGGAAAGGGAAAGTGTATAATTGACGGTAACGAGTACGACGTCGGTGACGGTGTAGCAGTGGTAGTACCGGCAGGTGCAGATCACAATGTAATCAATACATCAGACTCGGAGGAACTGAAACTCTATACGATCTATTCACCTGCACATCATAAGGATGGGATCGTACGCGCCACCAAGGAAGAAGCAGAAGCCAACGAAGCCGAGTTTGACGGGACAACTACGGAATAAACCTGCAGTTTACATGGATTAAACATTTAAATTCATTGTTTGAAGAATCAGGATCTTTTATTCTTCTTGCTCCTTTTTCCTAGTTAATTGAATTTTAAAATTTGTACGAGAATCTATAAGTTAGTGGCCACATCAGCATATTAAAAATACAGGGAGATATGTCTGAATTCCATCTCCCTGAATATCTGTGTTCTCTGGCTTATGAATCTGTTTCTTCAGTGGTATTGTCAATTTCGACGTTATCCCCCTCCTCATTATTGTTATCCTCTACGGTAGTATCCTCTCCATTAGTATTGTCCTCTTCAGTAATGCTTTCCTCATCGTTACTGCCATTCTCGGTTGTGGTACTGTCTTCTTCAGGGACACCATTCTCTTCCGCGTCGTTCTCATCCTCAGCGTTATCTTCTGCAGGAATATCATTCGTTTCTGTAGAATCCACTTCTGACGAGGCATTATCAATGGCCTCATCGTCTTCTGTGGTGTCATTGCTCACAACACCGTTTTCCGCGGAAATATTTTCTGCCGTTACATTTGTGCCATTAGAAGCGTTTCCACCGGTTCCGGTAGCATAAGCACTAACCATCCCTGTCTGCGCCGTATCGTACACGGGCCGGGTCTGATTGCTGTATGCTGAACCTGTGTTGATGATTATCGTTCCGACATCGCTGCTCTTTACAACATAGTATGTAGTCAGCGGACATTCCTCTCCCGGCTCCAGCAGTGGGCAGCTTGTGCTGTTTCCTGTCAGATCATCCTCGACAACTACGTTTGTCAGGTTTGATTCTCCTGTATTTGTAGCCGTGATATTGTATGTCAGTGTATCATTGGCAGTTATATTGCCCGATGAATCCTCATCCGCATTAGAGACAAATTGCTTGTCTATACTCATCTCCGGTACAGGTACGTATACTTCCTCTGTGTCGTTCACAGGCTGAGTCTGGTTACTGTAGGCTGTTCCTGTATTGCTTATGTTTGTTCCGATATCACTCAACCGGACGACATATTCTGTGCTCAGTATGCATTCTTCTCCGGGTTGCAAGAATGGACAGCTTTTATTGTCTCCTGTCAGATCATCTTCAATAGTTACGTTTGTCAGATTTGCAGTACCGTTGTTGGTGGCAGTGATGTTGTATGTCAGTGTGTCATTGACACTTACATCATTTGATCCGTCCTCGTCTGCGTTCGATATCAGCATCTTCTCGATTATCATTTCCGGCATGGGTACGCTTACATTCTCGGTATCATTCACCTGTCTGGTCTGATCGCTATTAGCTGTACCCATGTTGCTTATGTTCGTTCCCAGATCAGTAACGTTGACGATGTACTCTGTGGTCAGCACACATTCCTCTCCCGGCTGCAGTAGCTCACAGCTTTTGTTCTGTCCTGTAAGATTGTCTTCCACAAACACGTTTGTCAGGTCCGTATTGCCGGTATTTGTGGCAGTGATATTGTATGTCAGCGTATCATTGACACTAGCATCTGCTGATCCGTCCTCATCTGCATTCGATACAAATGTCTTGTTCACCTCAATTGCCGCTGTGCCGTCTGCCTGACCGTTACCAGAAGCACCATTACCACCGTTGCTGCCATTGCCACCCAATGTCAGCATATAGATGTCCCAGTTATTATTGCGGTCATCCTGCCATGCTATCATGTTCTTATAGATCGTGCAATTCATCTGGTCGGATCCGTTCTCTGTGACCTGGAATTCTTGCTGTGAGGAATTATCATAGAGGTAGATATCCCAGTTATCACTGCGGTTGTCCATCCATACCACATAATCTCCGTATATTGCAGGTGAACCTTTCATCGATTCATTCATCGTTATCCGGGATTCGTTCATCGTAGTAATGTTATATAGGTAAACCTGGGTGCTGTTGTTTGCATCATCAAGCCATACTACCGTATCCTTGTAAATAGCAGGATTTGTCTGGTTTGAAATATTCATTGTTATCTGTGTCTCGTTCCGGGACGTCAGATTATACATGAAGATGTCCTGGTTGCCGGTACGGTTGTCCTCCCAGACTACGGTATTGTTGTAGATGTCGGGATTTGTCTGGTTTGACATGTTCATAGTTATCTGAGTCTCATTCTGAGATGTCAGATTGTACATGAAAATGTCCCAGTTGCCATTCCTGTCGTCTTCCCAGACTACGGTATTGTTGTAGATGTCGGGATTTGTCTGGTTTGACATGTTCATGGCTATCTGAGTCTCATTCTGAGATGTCAGATTATACATGAAGATGTCCTGGTTGCCGGTACGGTTGTCTTCCCAGACTACGGTATTGTTGTAGATAGCCGGATAAACTTGTCCGGATTCGTTTGTGGTAATTTGTATTCTCTCATCCTGAGAAACGTTGTACATGTAGATATCCCAGTTCCCGTTGCGTTCGTCCATCCAGACTACTTTTTCATCATGGGTATCGGGGAATATCTGACTGGACTCGTTTGTAGTTATCTGCGTCTCGGTTCCTTCAACCATCTGTGCAGATGCGTTGCTTGCTACCGCTAACAACATAACAACTACAAAACATACCAGTATGCTTTGTCTAACTTTCAATATGTAGACCTCCCTATGTACAATCCTACCCTGAAGGGCCTGATTGTTGCTTTAAAAAAGATTTTGTGCGCTCTTATTATTTTGGAAGCAAAGTTTTTCTGGATACTGATTTTTCAGAAGATGTTGTCAAAAACCACTACTAAGTTTAAATCCGGCATATCCATCCGGGATGTTTTCTGTGGAAATGTGTAACAAAATGTCCTGAAAAGGAAAACCAAATTCAATGATAGGAACGACTTTTATAGCAGAAGAACAATTTTGGAGCTATAAGAGTAATAGGATGAGACACCCGACAAACCACCACGCTTTAAGGTGCCTCTTTCCCTGTTGATCCGAGATGTCCACACATCTCATAAACCCCACTCCCCAACCCGTCATTGGTTGAGAATGAAGAATAGGACGCCTGATAAACCACCACGCTTATGGCGCCTCTTTCCTTTCGTGTCCGAGATATTCCCCAATATCTCTCTTTAACTCCACTCCATAGCTTGTGAGCAACCCCTTATGCTCACAAGCTCTAATAAGTGGTTTTCAGATATAACCAGAACGGATTCGAATCTGAGCAAGGCTACTATCTTTTTCCCATAACAGATGTTTTAATGCTGTTATAATTTCAATCGTGGCTCAATTTTATAGCTCTCAGTCTCTCTGAATTGACTTGCTCTGAGTTTGAAAGAAATTCCTTCTTTTTTTTACAAGTTAGATATAAAGGTATTTCTTGAAAACAGCTCAGCTTACTGCAAGAATCGACATCATCAGAAGATAATGAAGATGGTGGGTCCGGGGAGATTCGGACGCCCGGCCTTTGCCGTTTGAAGATTTCAGCAACTTGCAACGTAATTGCACCATCAAACGGCACGAATATAAATAATCAGATAAATAATGTATGAAGGGAGGTTATTGTAATGTCTTTATTAATCTATACTACAATCTCAATAGTAGGAATATTCATCGCTGGTTTAGGATTAGCTGCCCAAAAAACTAGTTTCAATATAGTGGGACTATTAGTTTTATTTATGGGAACACTCTTAGCATTATTAGCGGCATTTATAGAGCCTTTATTTCCAGGAATGCTTTAAGATTTTATCTATATTACATAAATGGAAGGTATAATCTAATTGTCCTGTCATAGGATACAATTGAATTAATAAAAGCACTACAGCGAGTGATTATTAATCATCTGGCATGCGCTGTTTGAAGTCTAGAATGCTATCGATTTCAACAGCTAGTATGCATCATGACCCAACATCAGCAGAACAGAATGATAGTAGTGGGCCCGGGGAGATTCGAACACCCGACCTCTGCCGTGTGAAGGCAACGTCATGACCAGCTAGACCACGAGCCCGCATACAGAAATAAATGCATATGCAAGGCTATAAAAGTATCGCACAATGGTTTTCTGACTTACTTCGATCTTGATCTTACCAGTGCATACGTCAGCAGTGAAACTATGATAGCACTGCCAAAAACTGATAGCAGAGCAGTTGTTGGAGGTAAGTATTTGTAAGCAGTGATTGCAATGAGTGTTCCTGCTACAAATGCTATTGGTATCAGCACTGAGTTTTTAATCAGAGTTTTCTGGTCCACGTCGAGTGATGTCATTATGAATTCAGCCCAAATTTCTTACTGCGATTATATATAATTACATTAATATTGGGGTGCAGATATATATACTTATCCAAAATCGGCTCTGTAGAAATCCTCATATGAATTACGTAGACAACCTTGGCACACCTGCCAAGGTTGTGCACTATTAACTTTATTTTATATCTCTTTTACCTGATTCCAGTATTTCTTGGCCTTGATTTCTTCACCATACTTCCTTTTGAGTACTGAGAACATAGTTTCAACCAGGTTTCTGTTATGGTAGAGTTCTTCATCAAACTCATGTATCATTTTCCTTCGAAATTTACCTTTTATCCTTTTTCTCTTCCTATTCCTCAAAGGAATCATAGCTATTGATTGTAATTGTTCTCTTGTTAATGAATGTATGGCTTCTGAATCGTATCCTTTATCCATCAGATAGTATTTTGATCTTCGAGTTTTATGGCATTGCTTAGCAATGCCATTGCATGTTTTGCATCATGAACAGGTCTACCAGATATCTTAAAACCAGTTATGATGAACTTAGAAGTATCAACAGAAATACTCACTTTAAGAAAGGATTTACGTTTTTTGTTTGTTCTGAGTGAATAATAGTAACTACAATGACCACTGGTAAATCCACTTGAATCAATAGCAGTAACTTCTATCTTTTCTCCATATGAATAGAAAAGATCAAGTGTTTGCTTCAATAATCCATTGAAATAAATAGAGTTTGTTCTTGCAGAGAATTTATGCAAAGTTGTAAAATGTGGAACTTGCTTTAATCCAATTCTGGATTTAACTGAATCCATTAATTGAACAATTTCAATAATACTCCTGTAATCACTTTTGAGGTACTCTTTTAACAAAACAAGTGTCATTAACTGATGTTGCGTATATTTCCTCTTGGAATACTTACAACTGTATATTTCCAAATGCGAATTTCCTGATGCAGCTAAAGCTGCATCAACAAAGTTTAAGTACTTATTAGACAAAACACTAAACATCCCCTTTGTGTTTTCGCTAGCAAGTTAACACTTTGGGGTTTTATCCTTTTTAAACGATTACGTACTAAATTAAGTAGGAAATAGGATTTCTACAGAGCCCCAAAATCAGTTACACTTTATCGCATTTTTGGAGATATTCATAAATTCAGGGCCAGATATGAAACGGCAAAGTAACGTAAAAATTTACCAATGAACACATAGATGGAAAAAATTCTGAAATCAAGCTTCAGCATTCCTCCTGAAGCTGTTATGGCATCTCCCACTAATGGAAGCCATGTGAACAGTAGCAGGAAAGGGCCGTACTTATCAAACCAGCTATCGGCTTTTCTTAGCTGTTTTTCAGATATTGAAAAGTACTTCTCGATAATATCACTGCGTCCTTTGAATCCAAGGTAATAGGTGGTGCATGAGCCCAGATAGTTTCCTATGGTGGAAACCATCACAACCGCAAAAAAATTAAATCCCGATCTGATAAGTACAACAACAAGGGTTTCAGATCCCAGTGGAAGAACGGTCGACGCCAGAAAACTTGTCACAAAAAGGCTCAGGTATGCATATTCTGACAGGTTCATCAATAGGTTATCCAGCATCAGTTCGGTATTATTTTCAGGATATTAAGATATTTGCATTCTGGATAACTGACGGACAGACTTATATAAAAAATCACTATTCCTATTTTATCATATTATTGTAAAAGCAAATGATCAGTCAAAAGCAAATTTATTATATAATTTCGCTATTATGAATATAGTAACAATTGCTTTTGTAAATAAGCTTCTTTATAAAAATGGAATTGGTTCTTTTAAATGATTGAACAGTACAGGCCCAGGATCCTGATTGTAGACGATGACCCTATCAATGTCCAGTTAATGGAAGCCCAACTGGTCAGTAAATATGATATTATTGAGGCTTTCAGTGGTGAAGAGGCACTTGATATCCTGAGCAGGGAAAAACCTGATCTTATCATTCTTGATGTTATGATGCCTGGCATAAACGGTTATGAAGTATGCAGGCGCATAAAATCATCTGAAGAAACCAGTTTTATTCCGGTTATAATCGTCACAGCCCTGTCTTCAAGAGACGACAGGCTGGAAGGTATAGAAGCAGGAGCAGATGATTTCCTCACAAAGCCCATTGACAGGGTCGAACTGCTCACCCGCTCGAAAAATCTCCTGGAGAGTAAAAAACTGCATGACAGGCTGGTATCTTCCGAGAAGAAATTCAGGACACTTTTTGAGAATTCGGTGGATGCTATCATTCTATTTACCCGGGAAGGCGCTGTTCTGGAAGCAAATGCTGCAGCCTGCAGGATGCTGGGCTATGAACATGAAGCGCTTCTCGGTATGTCCAGGGAGGATCTGGTTGCACCTGAATACCGGGAAAAATGCATGGAAAATACCGCCTCAGTTCTGGAGAATGGACAGGCAACATTTGAAGCACTCTATGTAAAAAGGGATGGTTCCAGAGTTCCTGTGGAAATGAGTGTAAACCTTATAGATTACGGTGGCATACCGGCTTTCCTGAACAACGGACGTGACATAAGCGAACGCAAAAAGGCAGAGGAAGCTATCAGTAAATACACAGAGGATCTCTCAAAGGCAAATCAGGCCTTAAAGTCACTGGACCGGATGAAGGATGAGTTCGTGTCCAACCTCAGCCATGAGCTAAAGACTCCGCTGATATCCATCAAAGGTTACAGTGAACTTGTGCACGATGAGGTGCTTGGTCCGTTAAATGATAAACAGAAGAATGCCATGCAGACCGTACTCGATAAATACGATCATCTGAGTTTCCTTCTGGACTCGCTTATTTATATGAGTATAGCCAAGTCCGGAAAAGTCAACTACAGGTTCGATCCTGTAAGGATCGAGGACAGTCTCAAAAGAATTGCTGAATACTTTTCTTTCAAGGCCGGAGAAAAGCAGATAACGATCTCCACTTCCTTTGAGGATAATCTGCCACTTGTGATGGGTGATGTGGAGTACCTCCCGTATCTTTTCAGGTCCCTTGTGGATAATGCCATAAAATTCAGTCCCGAGGGTGGCACTGTGCTTATTACAGCTTTCCGGGAAGACGGACACGTGCACGCCACGATAAAAGATAGTGGAATAGGCATACCGAAAACCGAATTCTCAAACGTTTTCAAGCGATTTTACCAGGTCGACGGCTCGATGGCAAGGAAATACGGTGGCAGCGGACTTGGCCTCTACGTAAGTAAAATGATCACAGAGGTCCATTCCGGTGAGATCTGGATCGAGAGTCAGGAAGGTTTCGGAACTACAGTGCATATAAGATTCCCGGCCTATTCCCCTTCAGCCGGAAGATAGGAAACTGTTTTTGTTGATCGTGGGCAGGTGTTATGCATTCCGGAGGATTGTACACTATCCGATGCTCATATGGAAAACAGTTTATAACTTGCTACTCTATCAACTTTCAGATGTATGTGGAAGAAGTGATCTCCCGTCTCAAAGAACTGTATCCTAATGGCTATTTTCATGTGAATCGGGACCCGTTCTATCTTCTGATATCCACGGTCCTGTCCCAGCGTACACGCGATGATGTGACAATCCCGACAACGCAGAAGCTTTTCAGCGTATTTCCTACGGTTGAGGAAATGGCAGAAGCTGATGTGGATGAGATACAGGAGCTGATAAGGAACGTGGGCTTCTACAGGGTAAAATCCCAGCGGATCATTGACATTTCCCGGATCATCCTGCAGGATTATGGTGGTGTTGTTCCAGACACAATGGACGAGTTGCTCAAGCTTCCGGGAGTCGGAAGAAAGACTGCAAACTGCGTGCTTGGGTACGGATTCGAGCAGGATGTCATAGCTGTGGATACTCATGTTCACAGGATATCCAACAGGATGGGGCTGGTGGATACATCCGACCCGGATGAGACTGAAAAGGAGCTTGAGAAGGTAGTTCCCAAGGATGAGTGGAAGAATATCAACGGTCTGATGGTGCTGTTCGGACAGAACGTTTGCAGGCCGGTGGGTCCAAAATGTGACGAGTGCATAATGGATGATATTTGTCCTAAGATTATATCCTGATTTTGAAACTAAAAATGAGAGTTTCAACAAACTATTTATTGATATATATTATATAAAGCACAAAATCTCGTGTCTATGCCGTAACTATAATATAAAAAGGACTGGTTTTGCACGAGAAAAGGTAGATCGTATTTGCTGATTAGTAATCACTAAGTGGCAGATTCAGATAAATCACTACCTGATAAACTTATAAATCGAATTGACGAGTTAATATTCATCAGTACATACGAGTGAAAATCATGTTATTAGTTGGAGAAGCATTAATCGGCGAGAACCCAGAACTCGCACACGTTGACCTTATGATCGGAAACAAAGACGGTCCTGTGGGTCAGGCATTCGCAAACGGACTGACACAGCTTTCAGCAGGCCACACACCCCTGCTTTCAGTAATCCGTCCGAACCTTCCTGCAAAACCTGCAACACTTATCGTGCCAAAGGTCACAGTAAAGAACATGGATCAGGCAGGTCAGATTTTCGGCCCTGCACAGGCTGCTGTGGCAAAGGCAGTTGCAGATGCCCTTGAAGAAGGAGCATTCGGTGACATGGATGTTGAGGACCTTGTGGTTGTTGCAAGTGTTTTCATTCACCCTGAAGCAAAAGACTACAATAGGATCTACAGGTACAACTACGGAGCTACAAAACTTGCAGTAAAGCGCGCAGTAGACGGCTTCCCTGATGTTGACACAGTACTCAAGGAGAAGGACAGAATGGGCCATGCTATCATGGGATTCAAGGTATCCAGACTCTGGAACCCGCCATACCTGCAGGTTGCACTTGACAATCCGAACCTTCCTGTAATTCAGGAAATCGTCAGCCAGATCCCAAAGAGCGACCACGTTATTCTTGAAGCAGGTACACCTCTTATCAAGCGCTATGGTGTTGACGTTGTCACAAAGCTCAGAGAGATTCGTCCTGACGCATTCATAGTTGCTGACCTTAAGACCCTGGATACAGGAAACCTTGAGGCACGTATGGTAGCAGATGCAACCGCTGATGCAATTGTGGTTTCTGCACTTGCACCAGTAGCAACCCTAAACAAGGCGATCGAGGAAGCTCACAAGACAGGTATCTATGCTATCATGGACACCCTCAACTGTGATGACCCTGTGGCCGTACTCAAGCAGCTTGATGTACTGCCTGATGTTGTAGAACTCCACCGTGGAATTGACATCGAGGAAACAGAACACGCATGGGGCAACATCGACGAGATCAAGGCACTCTCACCAAAACTCCTGGTGGCAGTGGCCGGCGGTGTACGTATCAACACAATGCCACAGGCACTTAAAGCAGGTGCAGATGTCCTTGTAGTCGGAAGAGCAATCACTAACGCAAAGGATGTAAGGCAGGTCGCAGAGAAATTCATTGAAGGTCTTAACAACCCTGAGATCGACCAGTTCAGGGTAATGACCGATTTCTGAGCGTGTGGAATTTCCACACTCTTTTCTTCTTTTTAATTATTATTTTCGATTTCATCTAAAGATGCAGATGTAATTTCCATCACCAAAATTAAAAAAGTAGCTAGATTTTAGCAGTTTTCAGCTTCGATCTCGCTAAGGCTAATTTCTCCTGCAGCAAGCGGATGAACACGCAGAGTAGAATCATGAAACTTATTCATAACTTTATCTATACGTCTGGAAGTTTCAGGAGTATAATATGCTTCTCCGCATTCCTCGCAGATGAAAGCATCAACGTCCCTGATTGCAAGCACGGTTCCACCTATTTTTACAACAAATTCATGCTTACCTTTAATTAACCTGCCTTTACAGAAACTGCATTTATCAGGAATCATTTGTCATCAACTCTTATTTTGTTTTCAATCCATTTATCTTTTGCCGGATAATAAACGGTTATTATTCTTGCATGGTCAGTACAATCTGCCACTACAACATGACATGCTTCGTTATTTGCAAAACCTAAAGAAGAAAAGAAGGGCATGGCTTATCATCAGGATATTCTTCAATGATGCTTGAATTATTCACAGCCTTGATAAGTTCGTCTGTTGTGATATTTCTCTGGAACATCCTTGTCCTGTATGATCATATCTTGTATATGTTTTAGGTCCGATTTTCCCATGAAACATCCTCGGATGGATAAGATAATGTCGTTATTATCCATACACAATAGTAATATTTATGGGCTTGTACATCAACAACAAATAAAAAAATAGCTTTGAATATATTAAACTGTTAAGGTGTCCAGAATAATCACTCTACAGGTGGCACTACACAAAAAAAGAGAAGTGCGGAAATCAGAATTACTTGCACAATGTTGAGAAGCCTGATCTTTCGTTTCCACAGTTACCTTTATACTCCTTCTCACCTTAATACTGTTAAATTCGTATTGGAGAGATTTAATTGAGTTCTACACTAATTGTCCTGAACCTCAAAACATACCTTGAAGGAACAGGCGAAGGCGCTGTAAAAGTTGCACAGGCATGTAAGGAAGTTGCGGATGACTGCGGAATAGAGATCGGTGTTGCACCACAGTTCTGCGACATCTACCGAGTATCATCACAGGTCGACCTGCCGGTCTACGCTCAGAGCCTTGATCCGGTAGGGGCAGGCAGCTTTACAGGACATGCATTCGTGCAGTCCATCAAGGACGCAGGTGCTGTGGGAACCCTCATCAACCACTCCGAATGCCGTCTTACCCTCGCGAACATCGATGCATCCATCACAACAGCAAAGGATGCAGGACTCAAAACAATAGTCTGCACCAACAACGTTGCAACTTCAGCCGCAGCAGCAGCACTCGGCCCGGATTACGTTGCAGTCGAACCACCAGAGCTTATCGGCTCTGGCATCCCGGTATCAAAAGCAGATCCTGAGGTCGTCACAGGTTCAGTTGAGGCGGTAAAGCGAATCGATCCAGCAGTACAGGTTCTCTGCGGTGCAGGTATCTCAAAAGGTGAAGACCTTGCAGCAGCTCTTGAACTTGGTTCAGTGGGTGTTTTGCTGGCATCAGGCATTGTGAAGGCTGCAGATCCGAAGGCTGCACTTGAAGATTTGGTTAGTAAGGTGTGACTTTTTTCTAGTGTCAGTATCATTGGTTCTACAGACCTACTTTTCATTCTATTTTTTGTATAAGTATGTATGGCTTTTGTTTTGAACATCCTGCTGTTAAATGGAAAGTAATTATTCTACAAGGCCCAAATTACTATGCTTAATTATGATGGATAATACTAACGGTTTGAAGGTTAGGCCATAATACTTATTAATTATAAGAATCTTGATATTATTGGCACATCATAAATATGTGTACAAGGAGTTCAAAGGAATTTACTAGATTAGCTTTGAACTCCTTCGGCCTTAAAGGCAGTGATAAGATAGGCTTGCTAAACTTAAGACTTTCTATCTCTGCTTTAAGAGTAAATAGAAAAGTGGATATTATGTGTGAAAAGCAAAAAGATCAATTGTTGAAAACAAAATCTTCCTTGGGAGATACACTTGTGGATAGTTGTAATCAAGAGCACTTTGATGCTACTGGTGATGTGTATATTAAATATACTGCTACGTTATATGAACGTTCAAATGGTAGCAGGTATATATATGTAGATTGGTTTGTAAGTGGATGTCAAACAACATCCCAAGAATTTGTTCTCCCTGCTCCTTGCGAAATGAAAATTACTATTTGGGTTAGCAAACCAATAACTATAACTCCAACAGTTCATAGCGTTCCAGAATCATGTTCAGCTTCAGGAACTGACATTATTGACGTACCAAGCAGTGGAGACTACAGGACAAATGTAAAACTTGAAGTGAAATGTTATGCATATCTACCATTGAAAACTCTGATTGTAACGAGGGAAGATTCTTGCTATTGTGATATCTAATAGTGGGCTAAATTGAAGATTTATCAAATCTAATATATTTACAATTATATTGGCTTATATAAGTTATGTTGGTTCGTCAAAGATAACCATATGTAATCAGTCAATAGTAAATATATTATTTATTTTTAAATCATAATTTGGAAGTTTAATAATGTTTAGGTTTGAAAAGATTGTAATAGTTTTTGCTTTAACAATTATATGTACTCTGTGCTTAGGCTGCGGTGAAAATATTAACACTGACGATATTTTATTGAAGGTACATATGAGGGCGGATT
>JAALLP010000336.1_pt1 | contig 19285 bp, 22 predicted proteins | sample 7245951 | NCBI WGS metagenome assembly JAALLP01 (sample SAMN13049199, study PRJNA578106) | oil field metagenome | isolation source: filtered produced water from oil reservoir B6 | place: USA:offshore Texas | collected 2016
GGGGATACACCTGTTCCCATATCGAACACAGAAGTTAAGCCCTTCAGCGCCGATGGTACTTGGCGAGCAGTCGCCTGGGAGAGTAGGTCGCTGCCGGTTTAATAAAAACTCCTGAAGAATTTTTCTTCAGGAGTTTTTATTTTTGTTAAATAACTGAAACATTTTTTACAAGAAATTGAAGACATGAAAGTAGATTCATTTGAGCAAATCATTAAACGTCTTTGTTTTCAATATTTATTTTTTACTCTCTATTTTTGGTTAAATCGCTAAAAATTACATTGAATTAATTATCTAAAACTACTTAAACTAATAATGCAGTATAAAAATACTTTATAAGGAGCTGATAAAGCATGGCAAGAAATACAAATCAGAAAGTGGTTCCAGAAGCTAAAGCAGCACTTAATCAAATGAAGTATGAAATAGCTAATGAACTTGGATTATCAAACTATCAGACAGTTGACAAGGGTAACTTAACAGCTAGACAAAATGGTTATGTAGGCGGATATATGACTAAGAGACTAGTTGAAATGGCTGAAAGACAAATGTCAGGAAAATAATTAGAAGCATATAAAACAAAAACCCTTCTTCATTATGAAGAAGGGTTTTTGTTTTATTGCTGTTGATTGTATTGAGGTTCTTCCCCTTTAACATAATTCACTCTATTTTGAAGCATTTGGGCCATATTTTCAGCGTTTGTCGATAACATATTAAACATTTGCTTTGCATTTTGGTCATCTGTATCCATAGCAAAAGTTTTTAAATCAGCTGATAAACCTTTTGCACTTGCTAAAGCTTGTTCCAGTTTATTTACTGTAGTCAAAAAAATCATCTCCTCTCATAAATTTTAACTTATTCCTACAGAAATAGTATTTCCTTTTAGAAATAAAATATTAGAATATATTAGAACACTTTCTCTTTCTGTTTTTTACATTTATAAAATTTTTTAAAGAGTTTATTTAAAATAGAAAAATAAATAGTAAAATGATAAAATAATATGGTCAAGTATTTTTGAAAATTAAAATGGTTTGTGATAGTATTAGAAATAATATATCTAGTATTTTTCTGGATTAAATATTGCTATTTAAAGCAGAATATATTATAAATATTACATATATGTACATAAGGAGGCAATAGGAGATATGAGAAATAATGAAAAAAGAGATAATGACAACATTAACCTTCCGTCTAATTTTATTCAAAACATTATAGATGAAGATATAAAAGAAAATGTGTATGATGGCAGAGTTCACACCCGTTTTCCACCGGAACCCAATGGATATCTTCATATAGGACATGCTAAATCCATATGTCTTAATTTCGGGATTGCACAGAAATATAAGGGACTGTGCAACTTAAGATTTGATGATACTAACCCTACTAAGGAGGATGTAGAATACGTTGAGTCAATTAAGGAAGACGTAAGATGGCTTGGTTTTGACTGGGAAGACCGTCTATTTTACGCTTCGGATTACTTTGAAAAGCTCTATGAATATGCCGTGGAACTTATTAAGAAAGGCAAGGCATATGTTTGTGATTTAAGTCCCGAGGAAATAAGAGAATATCGTGGTACCTATTCTAAGCCGGGTAAGGAAAGCCCTTACCGTAATCGTTCAGTAGAAGAAAATCTTGATTTATTTCAAAGAATGAGGGCAGGAGAGTTTGAAGAAGGCTCCCGTGTACTTAGGGCAAAGATAGATATGGCATCTCCCAACTTAAATATGAGGGATCCCGTAATATATCGTATTTCATATGCAAAGCATCATAGAACAGGTGATAAATGGTGCATATATCCTATGTATGACTATGCCCATCCGATTTCCGACGCCCTTGAGAATATAACCCATTCAATTTGTACTTTAGAATTTGAAGATCATCGTCCGCTTTACGAATGGTTTCTCAATGAACTGGGCTTTGAGCAGCCACCTAAGCAGATCGAGTTTGCTAGACTTAACCTTGCAGGAACAGTTATGAGTAAACGTAAGCTTAGAGAGTTAGTAGAGGAAGGATATGTGGATGGATGGGACGATCCCCGTATGCCTACTATATCAGGGCTTAGAAGAAGGGGATATACTCCGGAATCTATTAGAGATTTTTGTGAGCGTATAGGAGTAGCTAAAAGCTACAGTGTGGTTGATATATCAATGTTGGAGCACTGCATAAGAGATGATTTGAAACTAAAGGCTGCAAGAGTTATGTCAGTGCTGCGTCCTTTAAAAGTAGTTATAACTAACTATCCAGAGGGACAGGTTGAATGGTTGGATGCCGATGTTAACCAAGAGAATCCAGAGATGGGAATTAAGAAAATTCCATTTTCACGAGTTATTTATATAGAGCAGGAAGATTTTATGGAAAACCCTCCTAAAAAATACTTCCGTCTATCCCCAGGTAAGGAAGTCCGTTTAAAATATGCTTACTTTATCAAATGCGAAGAGGTCATAAAGGATGAAGAAACTGGCGAGATAATTGAGATTCGATGTACATATGATCCTGAGACAAAGAGTGGTACAGGTTTTACAGGACGTAAAGTAAAGGGTACTCTTCACTGGGTATCAGCTGAACATGCCGTAGAAGCAGAAGTTCGTCTGTATGACCGACTGCTGATGGAAGATGATGAGGATAACAATGATGATGAAAATACTGATTGGAAAGAACAACTAAATCCAAATTCTTTAGAGGTACTTACAGGATGTATGGTTGAACCGTCTCTTACAGAAGCTAAGCCAGGGGATAAATTTCAGTTTTTTAGACATGGATATTTCTGTGTTGACACTGTGAATACAACTGATGATAAGCTTGTTTTCAACAGAGTTGTGCAATTGCGTGACACATGGAAAAAAATAAAGAAAAAGATGAAAAATGAATCAAAGAAATAAAATAAAAACAGCCTAGTATGATAGGTTTAACTATCTGCTAGGCTGTTTGGTTTCAGTTAATCTCTCTTATTTCTATTATAAATGTTTAATAGTTCATCAAGGTCCTGACTGATTTTTATAATTTCAGGATCAACGAGCTCAGACTTTTTCTCTATAAGCTTATGCATTTTGGACCTTTACAGCAGTATTATTATTCCTTTCAGAAAGCCCTTGATCTGGTTAGACAGTCTATACAGGGAGAGAGAATAGGGGATTTTTTATTATTATAACTGTTAAGGGATTTAAACCTATGATAAAATATGATATAGATACCGAGCGTTTGTAAATTAAGGGTGGTTTTTATGACTAGTTGGAGAAGTCTTGGACATAGAGGAGATAATACAGAGGATATTATAAATATTACTAACAGATATTATGAAAGCCATGGGGTAGCGGTTATTACTAAAATGCCAGTTCCTATCAAAGTTATAGAGATTGAAAAGTCTATCATAAAAAAAGCTTTTTTTGAGGAAAAATCTACAGTTGATTATTATGGGGTTGTGCAGGGATTGTCTATTGTCTTTGACGCTAAAGAAACGGAAAAAAAAAGTTTTCCCCTTCAAAATATACACGAGCATCAAATAGAATACATGCAAAAAATAAAAAATCAGGGAGGATTAGCTTTCATAATAGTAAACTTTAAATATTATAATGAGTTTATACTAATTCCCATAGAAATAATACACTATTACTATCAAAAAAGCCTTAATGGCGGCAGAAAATCCATTCCATACTCAGTTCTTGATAAAAGGTTTACTATTGAGTTTAAAAATGGAATACTTCATTATCTCGATACACTAAATGTATATATAAGGTATATTGAAAAGGATAAGTTTAATAAATATAAAATTGTTACTTAAATGAGTGGCTCGCTATAGATTATACATTTTAAAACTTTGGAGGTTCATATGAACGACCATATTTTAGATTTAAAAAGATTGGAAAACAAGATAGAAAATATTAGAGGTAAATTACAAAATTTAACTAGTGAAAATTTATGTGATCTCACATCACCTGATGTGATTGAGCTGAGTCAAACCCTGGATGAGCTTATAGTTAATCATATGAAAATTTTACAAAAGATGAAACTAAATAAATATATGGTCGATAATAGCACATCTATCGAAAGGTAGAGCCGCAAAGCCATGGGTCTAAGGAAATTTTTCTATGACTGCCAGGCTGCCGAAACATCTACAAGTAAAAAGGTACTTTTGCGTAGTATTATTGCTGATCCTTCTATCTATAGTTATATAAATACTCCGCCTAAAGACGGAGTTTTTATAATGTTATTTTTTAAAACATTCTTTAAAAGTTTTATGTTTCAATCCATAATTCTTTGCCGTCTTTTTATGTAACAGACTTCCTTGTTGCATAGGAATTCAAACATTTTTTGAAAAAAATTGCAGGTATAAAGCAAAGTAAATTCAAGGGATGCAAGAAATTACAAACTTTTACCAGTTAAATATTAAAAAGGCTAACAGCTAACATTAACTACGAACCAACAAATGCGTCGAAGACGCCTTTGTTCATAGGAGTATAATCCGACTATAGAATTTTAGAAGGTTTATTTTTAGTTTGATTCTTCTTCAAGTATTAACTGACTGTCCTCATTAAAAAATGTTTTATAGCCTAACTGAACAAAAATTGCTGATGTCAACGAAACACTTCCCAAAATACCGAGCATAATGGCGATTTGATACTCGATGGCGGTAATGGGAGAAGCTCCCGATAAAATCTGACCTGTCATCATTCCGGGTAAAAAGACAATTCCCATTCCAACCATGGAGTTGATTGTCGGAAGAATTGCCGAATCAAAAGCTTTATCTACGATCTCCTTAGTAGCCATTTTAGGTGTTGCTCCAAGCATTAGAGCTGACTCGATCAAGTGTTTTTCCTTATGGATTCCGTCAACTAGTCTACTTACCCCCAGGGAAATACCTGTCATGGAGTTGCCGATAAGCATTCCCGTAAGGGGGATAAAGTATCTCGGTTCATACCAAGGGGATAGATTAATAACTACCAAAATAAAGTAAAGCACACTGAGTATTGTTCCGGATGCCATAGAAAGAGCAATAATTTTTTTTATGTTCATCGAAAGGTCTAATTTTACCCGTTTAAAAACATTATATATAGCAAAAACTTCCATTATGACTATAATAAGTATTGTGTATAATGGATGGCTATTATCAAAAATATATAGGAGTATGTAGCCGGTTAAAATCAGCTGCAATGTCATTCGGATACTGGAAATGAGGATTTCCTTTTCTCGAGGGATACCCTTTATTTTTACTATAAATAGCAATATTATGACGAAAATATAGGCAGCAGCTATTTGCCATAATCCTAGGTTAATAATACTATTCATTCTTTCTCTCCTTTCAGATTACAATCTTACCCTGTTTTATTTCAATAATATTGTCTGCAAAGGTTTTAGCTATCCTTTTAGAATGAGTCACCATAACAAGTGTCTTATTGGCGGATTTCGTATGACTAACTAACTTTTCAATTATAACCTCTTCCGTATCTTCATCTAAAGAGGAGGATGGTTCATCTAAGAGATATACGTCAGGATCTATTAACAATATCCTACCAAGGGACAATCTTTGCTTTTCACCTCCAGATAGCTTATCGGCAGTTTCCTCTAGGTCCTTATGAAGATTAACTATTTCTAAGATATTATAAAGAATTGTATCAGAAACTAAAGGTTTTTCAGAAAATTTTAGACCCATAAGAAGGTTATCTCGAATGCTTCCGCTAAAAATTAATGGAACCTGAGAAAGCATAACTACTTTTCTTCTTAGCTCTATGGAATTCATATCCCTTATAGAACGGCCGTTATAAAAAATTTTTCCCTCATCAGGACTTAACATTTTATTTAAGAGCTTAAGCAAAGTGGTTTTGCCGCTTCCGCTTTCACCTACTATGCAGGTTATTTTATTTTTCATAATATGGAGATTTTTAATATCCAATATGGATTTGTACTTAACATCCTTTAAAAAGAACACAATATCACCCCTAAAAGTTTAATCCTTAATTTCTTTAAAAAGCTCAAAGGCCTTTTGTTTTGACTTTTCCAGCACTAAACATCCCTTATCGGTAATACTATAATATTTTCTTACTTTACCGTTGACAACTCTTTCCTCCTTTTTTAATAACCCATTAGCCTCCATACTATGAAGTATAGGATATAGGGTTCCGGGACTTATTTCATAATCATGGCTTTCAAGCTCCTTTATCATCCATGAACCGAAAAAAGGCTCTTTTTTAGCATGGTAGAGTATATGGATTTGAATAAAACCAAGAAACAACTTTCTCAAAATCTTATCTTTCATTGTAAATATACCACCTTCTAATATCTATAATCGTTATCGTTTTATGATATAATGTTATTATACTATTTTAGGGAGATAGTGGCAATAGGGTATTGATAACAAAATAGAGAAGTTATAGAAAAAAGGGTTACAGGAAAAAACTTAAAGACTGAGAAAGTTTAAGCTTTTATGCTAAAAAAATCTTGAAAAAGAGTGAGAAAAATTAGTTGTTTATTGGGAAGGAATTTATATTTTTTTGTAGAAGTTAATAAGATATGTTAAAAATCAAATAAATATATGGTCGATAATAGCACATCTATCGAAAGGTAGAGCCGCAAAGCCATGGGTCTAAGGGAATTTTTCTATGACTGCCAGGCTGCCGAAACATATCTAAGTATAAAAGTGTAGGCACCTATGGTTTTCAGTAGAGGTGCTTAATTTTTTGCTTGAATAATGAGAACCTTGTAGCAATTACTACAATAGATGTGGAAGGGTGATCATTCAAATGTTGACAGTAGATGATAAAAAAGGGGGAAAATTTAAAAAGATGAGGGGAACTAAATGGCGCAATGTGAGAATAGGATTTAAGTATAGTATAGCACTATTTATCGCTGTAATTTTATTTTTGATATCGGCAGGTATAACTACTAAACTTTTGCTAGATGTGGAGAAAAATATTGAAAAGCTTGAACAAAGCAGTGATAGAGCAATTATGATAACGAGAATGGGTTCTTTATTTCGAACAAAGGATATAAGAATTGCAGATTTTATATTTTCAAAAAATGACAAACTTATAAATGAATATGAGTTAAAGAGAGCTGAATTTAAAGAACTGCAGGATAAAATCAAACCGGCTATGGATACAGAAGAATTAAAACAACTATTTAATGCAATTGCCAAAAATGATGAATTAGTTGATGAAATTTTTAAAAAAGAGCTTATAATAGCAGTAAAAATGAAAAGAACTGATGAAATAACTATAGCACGTAAAAAATTATCAAACCTTAGGACAGAAACTATAGATCTTTTACAAGAAATTGAAAAAAAAGTAAATGATGAAATGCATTTTGCAGTTCAAGAGACTAAAAATAATGTGAAGACTGTTGAATTTATTTTAATAATTTCTGTTGCAGTATCCATTATACTTGGAGGAGTTATTATCTTTTTAATCAGTAAAGATATTTCCCGTAATCTAAATAAAGTAGTAAGTATGAGCAATAAGATTGCACAGGGAGACTTGACAGTATCTAAAATGAGCTACCATGGAAAAGATGAAATTGGACAGTTATCTGCTGCCATGAATAATATGCTGGACAATTTGAGAGATATGATTGAACAAATCTCCGATGCATCCGATGAAGTAAACGTTCAAAGCGATACCTTAATGAAAGTAGCTGATGAAGTAAGTCAGGGAAGTGAGCAGATTGCTGCAACAATGCAGGAAATGTCGGCAGGGGCAGAGGAGCAGGCAAGTTCTTCTGGGGAAATTGCAAATTCAATAAATAAACTTAACAGTTTAATCGAAAAAACAAATGATAGTGGGGAAGAACTAGAAAACTCATCGGAAATAATATTAGATTTAGCCAAGCAAGGGAATATACAAATGCAAGCTTCCGTGAAGCAAATGAATTTAATCAATGATGTAATTAAAGATTCTGTGAAAAAAGTAAAACATCTGGAGAATAGATCGAGGCAAATATCAAAGTTAATTGTTGTAATTGATGATATTGCAGAGCAAACCAATCTTCTGGCATTAAATGCTGCCATTGAAGCAGCAAGAGCAGGAGAAGCAGGTAAAGGTTTTGCCGTAGTAGCTGAGGAGATAAGAAAGTTAGCCGAACAGGTTGGAAATTCAGCTGCTGAGATCACCGATATTGCAAATAACATCCAAAAGGAGTCTAATATGATGACTAAGTCTTTAGAAGACGGATACAATGAAGTTGAAGGAGGTACAAAACAAATAGAAATTACAGGAGAAGTATTCCAAAACATTAACTCAGTAGTTATAGAGATGGCTAAGCAGATACGTGAAGTATCAAGTAATTTACAAAAAATAGCTGAGAATAGTAATCAGATCAGTAATGCAGGAGAGCAGGTAGCCGCTATATCAGAGGAAAATTCAGCAGGAATTCAGCAGACTGTAGCTTCAGTTCAGCAGCAAAATAGCTCCATGGAATTGATTAGTGAAAATGCCGGGGCTCTATCTAATCTAGCTAAGAAATTAGGTGATCTAGTTCAGCAGTTTAAATTATATGATTAGATAATCGTAATTGCAGATAGAGATGATGAAGAAAACTCCTGGGATATTCTGGGGGTTTTCCGTATATTTGCTCAAGAGAAATTAACATTGTATAGCAAATAATATTCTTGTAAAATGATACTTAAAAATATATTATGTCATATTATACAGAAACTGATTAGAACTAAAGAGGATGAAGTTATGGGAACTGATGACAAATGCTAGCAATAAGGGACTGATAACAAAATAGAAAAGTTATGGTATAATATTACAATAAAAGATGAAAGATAGAATATAGCTTTTTATATCAAAAGTTTTGAAGTTTTGTTTTCTCCAATCCTTGTTGGGATAAACGACCTATAGCTGATAACTGATGTCATAAGTAACAGGTGACGGGTAACGGGTTACGGGCAAGATCTGAAATATAATATGTTGGGAAAATTATTAAGAAGTAAAATATCAGATGGGAAGGGATATAGCCGTGGTTCTTGACAAGATGAAAAAACATAAACATTTTTTAGTGTTACTTTATTATATAATAATATATCTCTTATACTACTATACCGAAAAGATTACCAAACCGAAATATTTTATGTACTCTAGATTGGATGACTACATACCCTTTATAAAATATATGGTCATACCCTATTTGTTTTGGTATGTATATATTGTCATGGCTTTAATATATCTTGGCTTTAACTCAAAGGAAGACTTTTACAAGCTGACATTTTTCATGTTTACCGGAATGACAATATGCTTTATCATATACCTTACATTTCCCAATGGTCAAAATTTAAGACCTGTTATAGTAGAAAATGACTTTTTCTCTAACTTAATAAGGAATATATATATAAAGGATACCCCTACAAATTCGGCGCCGAGCATGCATGTTGTTGATTCTATTGCAGTGCATAAATCCATCATTAAGTGTGATAAATTAAAGAATAAAAAGTGGCTTCATATTAGCTCCCGCATTGTCATGTTATCTATTATAGCTTCCACCGTGATGATAAAGCAACATTCTATTTTAGATGTACTATACGGAATAGGGTTAAGTTTAATACTTTATTTTGTAATATATAAATTAAATGTTTTACAGTATTTAAACGTAAAGAAACTGGTGTTTTTAACTGATGATAATAATTAAAATTAATTTAAAAACCTAGATGTTTTGCTTTTAATGACATAAAAGCATTGACCAGTTAATGCTAAGAACTAAGAGCTACGAACTAAAATGCGTCGGCAGACGCATTTTTTCTTTGGTCTAATTAAGAGGAAAATTACATATTGTATAATAGTAAAATTAACAAAATTAGATAGGTGATTTTGATGTCCATTTTTTTTCACAATCTTTTATACAACTTTCTTATAGCCTTTGGAGTAATAATAGGAGCTAGTTTTTTTGCGGGAATAGGTGCACTTATTAATAATCATCCCCCCTTAAAGACAATGCTTGATGTATCAAGTTCTCTGAAGATATGGGCAGTAGCAGTGGGTCTTGGAGGAACTTTTTCATCTTTTCAGATAATAGAACAGGGACTTATAAAGGGGGAAATAAAGTCAGTAATAAAGCAGATGGCATATATAGTAGCTGCTCTTGCCGGATCTAATTTAGGATGCATTATTATAAAGATTATCAGAAAGTGTGGTAGAGTATGGCTGAAATAAAAAGAATGGGCTACAAATTTTTTTTAACTCTAATAACCGGTGCTATAATTGGCCTTTTCATAGGCATGGGCATTTTAACGGCCATAATAAGCTATAGAATTGACAAATATCATGAAGAAATCCAGTATTTAAAAAATGTTATAGAAGATAAGGATGCAAAGCTTAAAAAGCTTGAGGATGCCATAAATAAAAGGAGACTTATTTTAAAGGATATTAAAGTAGTACTTATTCATGAAGGAGATGAAATCGATAAAATTACTCTTATAAAACATATCAAAGAAAAATATAACATACTTTTAGGAAAAGAAGTAAAAAATATTGATATTGATATGGTAGAAGAAGTAATTGATAAAAGGATTATGAAAATAAGCAAAAAAGAGTATAGACTAAATGTAACAAAAATCATTTTAATTGATACTTTGGAGATTTGGATAGAAACTAAATTGGTTGAGTAGATATTTACAAAAATTATATATTAGAGAATACCCATTGACTAATCTATATAATAGTTTTATAATTAATTCCATAAAATAATAATAAATCATACGCTGAGTTCCATATGGAAGCGGGGGACCCACTTTTTGGGGCGAATTCCGAAAGGATAGGATAACTCTTTCAGTCCGAGCCCGTCAGCTAACCTCGTAAGCGTTGAAGGAGAATAGAGTGGAATATATAATGTGACCATGGGTTCTCCATGGTTATTTTCATTTTAAGTAAGTTAAATGGGGTGATTAAAATTAACAGGAGATTAGATAAATCTAAACTGCATCCAACACAAATACTTGTTTTAGGTTTTGCTACAGTTATACTTATAGGAGCCTTGCTACTGAATCTTCCCATAGCTTCTAAAAGCGGTGAGAGCATAGGCTTTATAAATGCCCTTTTTACTGCTACCTCGGCAGTATGTGTTACGGGATTGGTAGTTGTAGATACGGGAACATACTGGACAACCTTTGGTCAGGTAGTAATACTTTTGCTTATTCAAATTGGTGGACTGGGATTTATGACCATGGGTACACTCTTTGCACTGATTGTAGGTAAAAAAATAACCTTAAAAGAAAGACTCGTTATGCAGGAAGCTCTAAATCAATTTAGCGTTTCGGGAGTTGTGAGACTTGCAAAATATATACTTATTACAACCTTTACAATAGAAGGTATAGGAGCGCTGCTCCTCTCTATAAGATTTATACCCTTATATGGGTTTGGGAAGGGCGTAGGATATAGTATATTCCATGCCATATCGGCATTTTGTAATGCAGGGTTTGATTTGATAGGTAAGTCTAGAAGTCTTACTCCCTTTGCAAGTGATCCATTGATTAATATAGTGGTTATGGCCCTGATTGTTTTAGGAGGAATAGGCTTTGTGGTGATATTAGAAGTACTTCAAAAAAGAAGATTTGCCAGATTATCACTGCATTCCAAGTTAGCTATCTCAATAACGGGAATTTTACTTTTTCTAGGATTTATTGTCATACTGATTTTAGAGTTTAATAATCCATATACCATGAAAGATTTATCGGCAGAGGGAAAACTGTTATCTGCCATGTTTCACTCCGTAACTCCAAGAACAGCAGGTTTCAATACGCTTCCTACAGATAAGCTCACTACAGCTTCGATATTTTTCACAATTGTTCTAATGTTTATAGGGGGCTCTTCTGCTGGAACTGCCGGTGGAGTAAAGATAACGACGGCAGGTGTAGTAGCTGCAACAATAGTTTCAGTGATAAAGGGTAATGATGATACAGAGATGTTTGGAAGAAGGGTGGCTAGAGATATAATAAATAGGTCTTTAGCCATCATAGGACTATCAATGGGGTTAGTGGTAGTGGTTACGATGCTTCTATCCATAACAGAAAGTTCCCATAGCTTTATTGAAATATTTTTTGAAACTGTTTCAGCCTTCGGAACAGTTGGATTGTCTTTAGGAATTACATCAAGCCTTACTAGTATAGGGAAAATCATTATTTCCCTTACGATGTTTGCAGGTAGAGTAGGGCCGCTCACCATATTCCTTGCTTTAGCTCAGAGGAAACAACATCATAAAGGAATAGTTAGATATCCGGAGGAAAAAGTAATCGTAGGATAGAGGGGGATAAAAATGAAACAATTTATAATAATTGGTTGTGGAAATTTTGGCTACAGTATAGCAAAGACTCTTTATGGATTAGGTCATCAAGTGATGATAGTAGACCAAAACGAGGAGATAATAAACAGTATATCTGATTCTGTTACCTATGCTATCCGGGGGGATGCTACCGATGAGAAGACAATAAAATCCCTTGGAGTCAATAACTTTGATGTTGCAATAATAACAACAGGCTCAGATATTCAGTCTTCTATTCTTATAGGTATCATGCTCAAGGAATTGGGAGTTAAATATATTGTAGCAAAGGCCCAAAATGAGCTCCATGCAAAGGTTTTGTATAAGATAGGAGTAGATAAGGTAGTATTTCCTGAAAGGGATATGGGGGCAAGAATAGCTCAGCACCTGGTTTCTCCAAACATAATGGACTATATTGAACTTTCGGCTGAATATAGCATAGTAGAGCTTGCCGCTATAGAGGAGTGGATAGGTAAGAGCTTGATTGATCTTAATATGAGAGAAAGATACGAAATAAATGTAATGGCGATAAAACAGGGAGAAAATATTAATATATCCCCTAAAAGAAGACGATGTATTAGTAGTCGTGGGACATAACGATAATTTAAAGAAATTAACAATAAACATATAATTAGGGAGAGCAATACTGCTCTCCCTAATTTCGTGAAATAATATAAATCATATATATTATATAAATGAGAGACATTATTACTCCCTCTACTTTAGATGTTCTCTGTTTAGTAGTTACCAATATAAATGCAAGAATAGTAGAACCCACTAGGAACAGCATATCAAAAAATACTTTTTTCTCTATAGGAATGGGATTAATAATAGAAGCAGAGCCTAGTATAAATAACACATTAAAAATATTTGAGCCTACCACATTTCCTACGGCGATATCATTTTCACCCTTAAAGGCTGCAACGACAGAAGTAACCAGTTCAGGTAGAGACGTTCCTATGGCTACGATAGTAAGCCCTACTAAGGTTTGACTCATGCCTAGCTGAACAGCAATAACAGAACTTGAGTTGACTACCATATTTGCACCAATTAGGATACCTATGATTCCTCCCACGCTGAAAAAAATACTTTTTGATAAAGACATCACCCTAATCTCCTCATCGGAATCCTCTCTAGAAAGTATGGCCATTTCGATTATGTAGTATAAAAATATGGAAAATAATGATAGCAGCATAATTCCGTCGGCTCTTGTGAGCACATTTCTTGTAAACCCTTGCAATTTTATATCTGATCCAAGTACATATAAAACTATAGAAGTCAAGAGTAAAAAAGGCATCTCTTTTAAAATAGTTTTTCTACGAATTTTCATGGGTTTTATAATCGATGAAACACCTATCACCAGAAGAATATTAAAAATATTTGAACCTACTACATTACCTACAGCAATCTCATTGGAATTTTTAAGGGCTGCATTTATACTTACGGCTGTCTCCGGTGAGCTGGTTCCAAAGGATACAATAGTAAGACCTATAAGTATGGATGGAACTTTAAATATTTTAGCTAAGTAAAATCAAATACTCCATTATAGCATCTCCTCAAGTTTTAATCTCTTTAAGAGTAATTATGTCACAAAAAACTAAAAAAAAACACAGATTTTTTATTAAATTTGTAGCGCTTTAAAGATTTAATCCGTCTAACTATATGAAGAAAAATTAATATCATCAAAAGGAGGATTAAAAAATGATTAAAAAATGTGAACTGCAACAACATTTTATGAAAACCTTTTTGATAAAGGCCACAAAAAATCTATGTATGTTGTTATTGATTATGGCTTTAATATTTTCAACTTCAATAAATGATGTATTTGCTCAAGGAGGAATTGTTTTAAGTACAACCTACCCAGGAATTACTGTTAAGGCTGGGGAAAATGTTGAATTACCATTGAAGATTAAAAATAGTGGACCTTATGGCAAAAGCGTTGAGTTGTCGATAGTATCTATTCCAGATGGATGGAAAAGCTCCTTTGAAGGAAGAGGAAAGACGGTACATAAAGTTTTTGTAGATGGAAATGCCTATGAAAATGTTCATCTAAATATAAAAATTCCCTCTAAAACTACGGAGGGTGATTATAAGATTATTGCAGAGGCAAAGGGGAATGGAGTATCAGATAGGTTAACTTTAGATTTAAAGGTTAGGGAAGGAGCTAAAGAAGCAAGCAAACTGATAGTACAGTATCCTGAACTTCAGGGCTCTGCCTCAACAACCTTTAAATTTCGAGTGGATTTAACTAATAGTAGTGATATGACCCAGTCTTATAGTCTTGGTGCCAAGGTACCAAGAGGTTGGGAGGTATCCTTTGTGCCAGCCTATTCAAGTAAGCAGATTGCAAGCATAGGAGTAAAGCCTGACAGTAGTGAAGGTCTAGATGTGGAAATAAATCCTCCTAGATTGGTGAAGGCCGGCGAATACACTATTCCTATTACTGCAACATCTGCCGATGAAACTCTTTCAGCAGACCTTAAGGTAATAATTAAAGGAACCTATGATATTAAACTGAGTACACCTACAGGAAGATTAAATGCAGAGACCTATGCAGGAAAGGAAACAAAGGTAAAGCTGATGGTAACTAATATGGGAAGTGCAGACCTTAAGGATGTTAAATTTTCATCATGGGAACCAAGTGGCTGGTCAGTTAAATTTGAGCCAGAGGAACTGGAGGTACTTCCTGCCGGCGAAAGCAAAGAAATAAAAGCATACATAAAGCCGGACAGTAAAGCAATTGCAGGAGATTATGTAGTAGAGATGAGGGCAAGTACCCCTGAAGATAGCAGTAGTGCAGAATTTAGAGTCATGGTAAAGACTTCAACCCTCTGGGGTATTGTTGGGGTTATACTAATAGGGGCACTCGTGTACGGACTATACTGGACCTTTAAAAAGTATGGGAGACGATAACCATGACAGATAAAAAGATAATTATAGATACAGAAAACTTAACTAAAAAATATGATGATTTTACTGCCGTTGATAAACTTAATTTAAAGATTGAGGAAGGTGAAATATTCGGTCTTTTGGGGCCTAATGGAGCAGGGAAGACGACAACAATCCTAATGCTTTTAGGTTTAACTGAGCCTACAGAAGGCAGGGCATTAATAGACGGGCATAATTCCACCATGGAGCCTATTGCAGTAAAAAGAATAGTAGGCTATCTTCCTGATAATGTAGGCTTTTATGATGATCTTACCGGAAGGGAAAATCTACGCTACATTGCCGGACTCAATAGTATTCCAAGGACACAGGCAGAAAAAAGGATAGATCTACTGCTTGAAAGAGTGGGACTTTTTCATGTGGGAGATAAAAAGGTAGGAACCTATTCCAGAGGGATGCGTCAAAGACTGGGAATCGCCGATATGCTCATAAAGGACCCAAAGGTAGTTATACTTGATGAACCTACTTTGGGATTGGATCCTGAAGGAATTGAAGAGATGCTCCAGCTCATAACAGAGCTTTCAAAAAAGGATGGCAGGACGGTTTTAATATCATCTCATTTACTCTATCAGGTGCAGAGGATATGTGACCGAGTCGGCATATTTGTAAAGGGTAGGCTTTTAGCAGCTGGGCCTATAGAGTCCTTGGGAGAAAAGGTATTTAAAGAAAAGACACATATACTGGAAGTGAAGGCCTATCCCGATAATGAAGACTTTATGAAACTCATTGGAAGCATTAATGAAGTAGAAAAAATAGACAGGCAGCAGGATATGTTTATAATACAATCTAGGCTAGACATACGCAAAAAGCTAGTAACTTTTATGGGTGAAAGAGATTTTACTCTCCTTCATTTAAAGCAGAGGGGAAGAGACCTGGATGATATATATCGCAAATACTTTAAAGAGAAGGAAGTGGTTTAATGAATCCCTTTAAAAGTATGGGTATAGGAGTATTGTATCGAAAGGAATTTGCAGACCATTTAAGAAGTAGGCGATTTTCTATCATTCTATTTCTAATAGTGGTGATAGGCTTATCTAGCATTTACAGTGCTGGATACGGGATAAGAGAGGCCGTAAGTCAGGAGAATAATGATTTTGCCTTTTTAAGGTTGTTTACAACTAGTGGAGGGTCCCTTCCTTCTTTTGTTTCCTTTATTTCTTTTTTAGGTCCCTTAATTGGATTGTCATTGGGTTTTGATATAATGAATAGTGAAAGGGCCAGAGGAACTTTAGGCAGACTTCTAGCTCAACCAATTTACAGAGATACAGTAATCAATGGTAAGTTCTTAGCAGGAGTAGGTATTTTAAGTTTGATGATTATATCATTGGGACTTGGAGTAGGTGGATTAGGAATAATTATGATCGGAATTCCACCGACCTTTGAAGAGATAATGAGGATATTGATTTTTATAATCCTTACGGTGATATATATATCCTTGTGGTTTGCCGTGTCCCTGCTCTTTTCCCTTTTGTTTCGGCAGGCAGCTACTTCAGCACTGGCAGGAATCGCCTTATGGTTGTTTTTATCCATATTTGTAGGTTTGCTGGCGGGCCTAATTGCTGACGGATTATATCCCGTAGATGATCAGTCTACCTTTGAAGTAGCCTTTGAAAATCAGAAAGTAAAACAATATTTAAACCGTATATCTCCATCTAAGCTTTATGATGAAGCTATAGTTACGATTTTAAATCCCGGAGTACGTACACTGGGCCCCGTTTTTACAAGTCAGCTTGAGGGAGCAATCCCGGGAGTACTACCCCTTAGTCAAAGTATGCTACTAATTTGGCCCCATATAGTTACCATGATAGCAATGACTATGATCTGTTTTGCCATCTCTTATATATATTTTATGAAGCAGGAAATCAGATAATCTTAGGTGGAGTTGATAAGATATGATTTCCAAACCTGATATCCAAAAGATATCCAAAGATGAAAGGGCTGAAAACCTTGAATACCTTATGCGACGTTTTGGAGACAAGGTGGTAAAGCTTGCCTATTATCATGTAAGGGATCGATACCAAGCTGAAGATATAGCCCAAGAGGTGTTTTGCAAAGTTTACGAAAAGCTAGATAGTTTCAGGGGGGAAAGTTCCTACTATACATGGATTTACCGCATAACCGTAAACAAATGCCGTGATTATCTGAAGTCAGCTGCTTTCAGACGTATTCTTCCTTGGGGAAACACTAGGAAATTAAATCAGATACAAAATACAACTAATCATTTGTTTGAAGCTGTAGAAGGTGGAGAAGTTTTTCAGAAAGTCATGGACTTACCTTCGAAATATAGAATAGTCATAGCCCTATACTACTTTGAAGAATTATCGACTGTAGAGATTTCAGAGATTTTAAATATTAAAGAAAGTACTATAAGGACACGATTATGTAGGGCCAGGGAGAAATTGAAAAAGACTTTATCTGAGGAGGCGGCGCTATGAAAGATAGAGAACTAGATAAAAAGCTTGAACAGGCGAGAATAGAAGCGGACAGGTTCTTTGAAAATTTAAAGTTTGCCCCCTACAGAAAGATAGTTCAAAAAAAAATAAACAACTCATCTGATGGAAAAAGAAGATTTCAAATTGGCTTATTAAATAATAAGAAAAGAATAAAGGGCGTCGCCATAATAGGAATATTTATATTTTTAACAATCTTTTTAGCACCTAAGACTTGGGATGTTTATAGATATAGGTACGTATCAAAACAAATGGGAAGTCCTATTTTGCAGCAGTCTGTCAAATTAGATAATCGCAGATTAAGTCACTGGTTTAACTTTTTCATGTTAAATAATCCGGGACAAAAAGACCATAACCTTCTTGCGGTACTATGGAAAATGGAACCAGATGGAAAATATAAGATGATATATAGTAGCCTTTTGGAAGAGACTGATATTCCAAAGCCCCCCATGATAATGGAGATGCCTCAAACCAATAACAAGTTTATACTGATTTCTTCTAAAAATAAAAACAAAGAATATTTGCATTATAGGCTTATCAGCTATGAAGATAATACTATAAAAACTTATTTAGAAGAAAACTTCATTCCCGATGGAAAAATAGAGATAAAAAAGGGAACTTTATTGGAAGAAAAAGTCCAGCCTGATGAGTATTTAAAGACAAAAAGTGAACAGATGTCGATGTTGCGTAAGGTAGTAACCCGTTTTGTTCCCTATCAATTCACCGGTGATGGAAGAATAATACTGTCGACTAATTATGTAAAGCTTAAAAAGGGTGATTACCTGACACTTGTTGGAGATAATTATAAATTAGTCCAAGTAGACTTTAATAAGAAATTAATAAAAAAGGTTGGAGAAAGAACCTCTTCGGATAAAACCGTACAGAAGACACTCTTTCAGGCAGTAGAAAGCGGCATAGATTTTTTGAAATTAAGACCGGATTACAATGACAGCATAGAAGAAAGACTTTTAATAGAAGTCATAGAGCCATAAAAAATAGAATAAATACCTATCAAAAACCATGGTTTTTCCATGGTTTTTGATTTTGAAATAGCATTGGTTTTTGCATAAATATTTTTTTTTTGAAGAAAATAATAGGAGCGAGGTGATAAGCATGATACGTAAAATATTTTTAGGATTGTTCAATTGGAAAATATGGTTCGGTGCTTTTTGGGCCTTTATTATACCCTTTGGAATTTCCAGAATCGCCAAGTGGTTGCGTTCATAAGAGCGAGGGTAAACTATGTTTCGTTGGCTAAAGAAAAATAAAAAAGAGAAGAAGCAAAATCAAAGCATAAATCTTTTCAATGAGCAATATATCCGTTTAAGCAAAAATTTGAATGACAATTTAAAATTAATAAATAAATTAATTGGACACAGCCCCGATGTTGTGATTCGATCCTTTAAAATGGGAAGCTCTAAGCTAGAAGTTGCTATTGTATATATTGACGGTTTGACAGATGAAACAACGATTAATGAACAGATTATGAAATCAGTAATGCTAGAATTTCCCAAGATAGAAGCTAATGTTAATAAATTGGCTATAAAGGATAAAATGAAAGAAACAATCATTGCTATAGCCAAGACAAGAACTGTAGAAACGGTGGAAGACTGTGTTCTTCCCATATTATCAGGAAGTGCGGCGTTTTTTATTGACGG
>JAALLP010000085.1_pt1 | contig 19120 bp, 17 predicted proteins | sample 7245951 | NCBI WGS metagenome assembly JAALLP01 (sample SAMN13049199, study PRJNA578106) | oil field metagenome | isolation source: filtered produced water from oil reservoir B6 | place: USA:offshore Texas | collected 2016
GAGTAAAAACAAAGATAAAGTAAGATTTTTTACTGTTAAAGACCCCATATTTCTTCAAAGGTATGAGGGGTTTCACAATATTCACATATTAACTGATTCTCTTCGTTTCTAATGAAAGAGACCTGTACGTTTTCATTGTTTTGCGGGTTGGTTATACAGTTTTCGTTTTTACATCTTAACTCTTCGAAACCGTATATAATTGGGGGTAAAGAAATTCTGTATTTTTCTTTTACTCTTCCGCCTTCAATAATATTTACAGTTGTATTTGGAGATATGGCTGAAAGCTTTTTTATATCTTTCTTTGATAGATGGACATCTGGCAAACTAATATATCCCTTTAATCTACCGTCAGCTGATCTAAATATCCCATCTGCACTATCAATATTATAAAACTTTAAAATCTTTCTTATTTTCATGATCGTCTCGTATATCTTTTCCGACTTTTGTCCTTTGGCTATGTGATCAATTACCGTTCCATTCTCAATCGGCTTGATCCCTCTTTTCCCTTCACTTAACAACCCTTTTTTACCATCCTTTATCGGAGCAGGGATAATGAAATCCTCTTCGTTAATTTCAACATTTTTTCTTGAGGTATCAAAGGGGGCGGTTAAAGCTCCACCAAACATTGAAAGTAAGATTATCCTTGTCCAATATCCGTTTATTGCCTGTTTTTCCCATCCGTTAAGCGGTAAGGGATCCAAGAAGGTTGGAATAGTGGGGTAAGTTTTGTGGCGAGGAAGAGGGTGATAAAATTTTACGTTTTCGGAAATAAGAGGGAGAAATTCTTTTGTAAAAGTTACACTTTTTCTCAAAATATGTTCTTTTTCCAGAATATCTTCTCCCATTCGTTCTAGTTGAAGCCTTGTGAAATACCAAATGTTCGCTTTTTTACCCTGTTTTAGGTACTCTTCTATTGAAGAGAAGATTCTAACGTTGTACCCTTTTTGCTTCATTTTGCTTATATAGTGTTTTGGCATCTGTAATTCTTCCGGTGCTATCAAATCAACCTCAACATTTTTAAATATTTTTAAACCTTCCACTTTGGAATGGACCGTCCTTCCATGAAGAAGATCACCAATAAGAGCTATATGAATGTACTCGTTGCTGAAATCCATCTGTTCTAAAAATGTGAATTCATCTAAAATCTCTTGAGTAGGATGTTCGTGCTTACCATCTCCCGCGTTTATAAAAGAAGGATGTGATAGGTTATGCCTTAATGCGAATTCTGATACCTTTTCGTCCAGTAACTTACAAGTACCTTCCAATTTTGATCTGATAATGAATATAGAATAATCCGAATAGCCCGTTAACATATTGAATGTATCTATATAACTTTCTTTCTTATTAAATGAGGAGTGTTCGGATTCGAAGATGTTGATTTTAGCGTTTTTGTGGAATTTAGAAGCGTTAACGAAGGATTCTTTGGTTCTGGTACTTGATTCGAGGAATACTATATAAATGCCTGTTTGGTTTTTTATTTGAAATTCGGAAAGATCTTCTTTATTTGCCCATTTTGTTTTTAGCCTTTTTGTTTGATTGTAAAGAAATAACAGCTCTTCAACCGTTAAATCATTTATAACCGTTAAACTTCTCCCTAAAAAATCTTTTTTCATATGAATCCCTCCCAAAAAATTTCTCTTCTACTCTCTCTAAAATCCTAAAAGCTGCTTTAGCGCCCCTTCACCCTGCAGCCCGCCCAAACTTCTTGTGAGTCTATATAAAATTACTTTTTGTATTATACCATTTTTTTGTAATATAAACAATATTGACAAATACAATATACAGTGGTATGATATAAAATACAGTACAATAAATTGAGTTATTTGTAAAACAGTTTGATATATAACTATAAGGGGGTTGAAAAACATATGGATTTAGATTCTATTAAAGACAGTTTGTTGTTGAAACCAGTAACTATAAAGAAACACCCCGAAGGGGATTCAAGAAAACAGAATTTAATTAAAGAACAGAAAAAACACAGCTCAGAGAATTATTCAAAGGTAGAAAAGACAGCTTTTGATGTGAGAAAAACGATAAATGACTACATCGAAATGAAAGATTGGCGAACTAACGAAAATTCAAACACTACTTATTCTTATCCAGGTTTATACTTACACCTGGCTGGAAGTGCTCTGGCACATTATGTGTTAAACGAAATATACCCTTCAGAAATATCAGAGGCTCACTCATCTGGTGCTTTACATATTCACGACTTATCCCATGGTATAGTTGCTTACTGTGCAGGATGGTCACTTATGGATCTAATAAAGAAAGGCTTTGGAGGTGTGGAAGGAAAAATTAATGCTAAACCTGCAAAACACCTTTCTGCCTTAACTGGGCAAATGGTGAATTTTTTGGGTGTTATGCAAATGGAATTTGCAGGTGCCCAGGCTTTTAACTCCGTAGACACTTTGCTCGCACCCTTTGTAAGAGCTGATAAATTAAGTTATGATGAGGTGAAACAGTTCATTCAACAAATGGTCTTCGCAATGAACGTACCTTCCAGATGGGGATCACAACCACCTTTTATAAACTTTACACTTGATTGGACAGTTCCTGATGATCTAAAAAATGAACCTGCAATTGTTGGTGGAAAGGAAGTTGGAGTATATGGAGATTATCAAAAAGAGATGAATATGGTGAACAAAGCCTTCTTAGAAACTATGCTTGAAGGAGATGCAAATGGAAGAATTTTTTCTTTCCCCATCCCAACTTACAATATCACCAAAGAATTTGATTGGGAAGGTGAAAATGTTGATTTATTGATGGAAGCTACAGCCAAATATGGGTTACCCTACTTCCAAAACTTTATCTCAAGTTCATTGAACCCGGGCGATGTAAGAAGTATGTGCTGCAGGTTACAACTCGATCTAAGGGAATTAAAAAATAGAGGTGGGGGACTTTTTGGTTCAGCGGACAAAACAGGTTCCATAGGTGTAGTAACAATTAATCTTCCTCGAATAGGATATATATCTAAAACCAAAGAAGAATATTTTGAAAACTTAAAATCGATGATGGATTTAGCAAAAACTTCTTTAGAAATAAAAAGATACGTGATAGAAGAAAATCTTTCCAAAAATCTTATGCCCTATACAAAGGTTTATTTGGGTCATTTCAACAACCATTTTTCAACCATAGGAATAATAGGAATGCATGAATCACTTTTAAATTTCATGGGGAGAGGTATTGGAACCACTGAAGGAAGAGAATTTGCAATAGAAGTTTTGAATTATATGAGATCGGTTTTAAAAGATTATCAAGAAGAAACTGGAAATCTATACAACCTAGAAGCGACACCTGCAGAGGGAGCATCTTATCGATTAGCTAAAAAAGACAAACAACTTTATCCTGACATAATAACTTCAGGTGATGATGAACCGTACTACACAAATTCGACATTTTTACCAGTCGGAATCACCGAAGACCCGTTTGAAGTACTTGAACATCAAGCACCATTACAAACTTTATACACATCCGGTACAGTAGTACATATCTTTTTGCAGGAAAAACCCCAAGCAAGTACTCTAAAAACTTTTATTAAAAAAGCTTTTAGTCAATACCCAGTTCCATATATGACCATAACGCCAACTTTTTCCATTTGCGAAACCCATGGTTACATTGCAGGAGAACATTTTGAATGTCCCATTTGTGGCAAACCTACCGAAGTTTATTCAAGAGTTGTTGGATATTACAGGCCTGTGAAAAGTTGGAATAAAGGAAAGCAACAAGAATTCAAAGAAAGATTGGAGTACAAGGTATGAAAGTCGCATCAATGCAAAAAGTAAGCTTTATTGATTACCCGGACAAAATAGCTGCCGTGCTATTTTGTCCCTATTGTAACCTAAGATGCCCCTATTGCCATAATCCTGAATTAGTTTTTTTCACAGGCAAATTGGTTGACGAAGAAAATATATTTTCTTATTTGAAATCAAGAGTCGGAGTTGTAGAAGGGGTTGTCATCACTGGAGGGGAACCAACTTTACAAAAAGATTTAAGAGATTTTATCATTAAAATAAAAGATATGGGATTTTCAGTAAAGCTTGATACCAATGGACACAATCCAAAAGTTTTAAATACGGTTATAGATATTGTAGATATGATAGCGATAGACATAAAAACCAGCTGTCAAAAGTATAAAACTATCGGTGGAAATTGTGTTATACTAAAAGAAAGTTTGAATCTACTAAAAGATTTCAAAGGTGATCTGATCTTAAGAACCACTCTATACCCCCCCATGACAACAAAAGACGATTTAGAAGAAATGAAATCAATTATTCCGGATGATTTAAAATACTCAAATTGGATGTATAATGAATATAGAGACATTAAAACCCTTGAAAAATATATAAAAGAGCACAGCGAAGTAACAAGATAATCTGCGGTCAAAAGCCTTTTCCCTGCAGGGGTAGGAACCGCAGGCCCTTCCTTAGAAGGGTGGGGGGCGGGGCGAAGGGGCGCTATATACAAGGTTTTAGAATTTCTAAAGACGGTAATCAAAAACAAAAATGGAGGCAAAAAACATGAAACTCGTCAGATTTCAAAAAGATGGAAAAATAAGTTACGGCATGTTGGAAGAAAACATAATAAAAGTTATTAACGGCGATATCTTTGACGAATTCACAGTTACCGATAATATCTATACCCTAACTGAAGTTACGTTAAAGGCTCCTTGTAATCCTAGCAAGATCGTTTGTGTTGGCTTAAACTATCGAAATCACGCAGAAGAAATGAAGGACAGAATCCCAGAAGAACCGGTTCTCTTCATAAAACCGTCAACGGCTGTGATTGGACCAAAAGAGAGTATTATATACCCAAAAATGAGCAATCAAGTAGATTATGAGGCAGAACTTGCAGTCGTAATTAAAGACAAAATCAAAGACGTAGAAGAAGACCAAGTAAAAGAACATATCTTAGGATATACTTGCTTTAACGATGTTACCGCCAGGGATTTACAGAAGAAAGATGGACAATGGACACGAGCAAAATCCTTTGATACTTTTGCGCCCTTTGGTCCCACAATTGTAACGAATATTGATCCAAGTAACCTAAATATTCAACTTTTACTCAACGATCAAATCAAACAAAACTCAAATACTAACCAATTAATCTTTTCTGTGGAAAAGCTCGTAAGTTTCATATCGAAAATAATGACCTTAAATCCAGGTGATGTAATTGCCACAGGCACACCCTCAGGTGTGGGACCGATGAATGTTGGAGATAAGGTGGCAGTTAAAATAGAAAAAATAGGGATATTAGAAAATTATGTTAGAAATTGAATTTAAATATTCTATTGAGAAAATTCTTTTCATCTTCGATTCAGTATCATCAAATTCTACAATTTTCGGATGGAGATGTTTTGGATTGTAACCTTGATTACTCCAGTCCAAGTTTTCATCGTGATCTTGATGATAATGGTCCGTCAATAATCTCTCCGCTTAAACCCTGACAGGTTTGATGAAGTAGACACTTGAAAAACCTTGATTGACCAGACTAAGCACCTAATATCATCTTATGGTACCAGAAACTACGTTAGCAGGAGAGTAAAGAACGCACCTCAGAATGCTTCACCAGTCCTGACCACTGTAAACGTATAGAAAGAGGCGTGCATACATTCCAATCCTAATAATAACATTTTGATGTTCAGGAATCATTCAGAGTATGATCAACAAAGAATATCTTTATCTCGATTTTTCACTAAAAGGTATTCTGATTTGCTTTTCCACTTTTTTAAAATTTGAAAAGTCGATATTCTTCTCTTCTTCATTATTTACTCTTTCTTTTGCCCAAAGGAAATATTGTGGATTGTTTTCAATACCAATAAAATTTCTGTTACACCTTTTGGCAACTACCCCAGTAGTTCCAGAACCCATAAATGGATCAAAGATGGTGTCACCTTCTTTACTTCCTAACAAAATTATCCTTTCTAATAATTCTTCAGGTTTTTCGGTCGGATGAGGAGTTATATGTCTCTTAGCATTTAATATCCATAGGTTTCTCATTTGCTTTCCCTTATTCATTTTTTTAGCTAAGTTATAATCAAAATAATAATTTTTATTTTTACTTGCCAGCCATATAAGTTCTGTTGAAGGTACTAATCTATTTCTCGAAAGTAATGGTGTAGCATTAGGCTTATACCAGACAATATCATTTATTATCCATAGATCTAATTGCTTGAGTGCCATTCCTACTGAAGGATGGTTGTGAAGGGTACCTGAAATCCATATTGTTCCATGTGGTTTTAGAATTCTTATACACTCTCTTATCCAATTTATATTAAACTCATGAAGATTTTCAATTTTGTCCCATTCACCTTTATCAAGTTTAACTGGTTTCCCAGAATGAACCGTAAGATTGCTTTCACCTGATAGATTATAAGGAGGATCCGCATAGATTAAATCAACACTCTCAGTTTTAAGTTTTCTCAATTCTATTAAGCAATCTCCTAAAATAAGACGGGTTTCAGCCATGTTATTCTCCTCCATATATTCTTTTCTCAGCAGCTTTAATGTATTTTTTATTCGTTTCTATTCCTATCCAATTGCGTTTTAATTTTTTTGCTACATATCCTGTGGTCCCCGTACCAAAAAAAGGATCCAATATTATATCTCCAATATTTGAGGTAGCCGTAATAATAATTTCCAATAGCTTTTCAGGTTTTTGTGTAGGATGAAGAGTCCTTCCGTTTTCGTCTTTCATTCGTTCTTTTCCTTGAACTAAAGGTAGTTCTATAAAATCTCTCATTTGCTTTAACTTACCATCTTTTGTTCTATGTAGATTTAAATTTTTTAATTCTTCATAATTAAATTTCCATTTTTTACCTTTAACAAACCAACAAACAAATTCAGTTGAATGCGTAAAAGTTCTCTTGGTAATATTGGGCATAGCATTGGTTTTATACCAAGTTAAGATATTATTTAATTTAAAACCGATTTTTTTACTTATAACTATTATTTCACCTATATTATGAAACGTACAAGATATAAATAGACTTCCATTTGGTTTTAAGACGCGCAAGGCTTCTTCAATCCATTTTTTCGAGAAGTTAACATATTCATTATAGTTCCAAGTATCCCATTCTTCATTCATCTTATAAAATGGTCCCCCTGTTTTATTATTAAGCAGAGTTAAACTTTTCCCGGATAGATTATACGGGGGATCCGCATAAATTAGATCAATTTCACAACCTTCAAGGCTATTTTGCATTATTTGAAGGCAATCACCTTGATATATATGATTAATCTTCATATTTTTTCCTTCTCCCATAGTTCTAATGTATTGTTTATTATCTCGTCCCACTTTGAAAATTTTGCATTTAATTTTTTCGTTTCTATTATAACATGTTCATATAAATTGAATAATTCTTTGTGAGTAAAACGTTTACCTTTTTCTAAATAAATTAATAATTTTTTTAGTAAAGTTGTAATTTGTCTTGTTGTTAACGGTATTATTTTTTGAGGTTTACCATCGTATCCTTTTTCAATAAAATAAAGAAGAATTGAATATGTATCTTCCCTAATTCTGGGAGCTACGAATATACAATAAATATTCTCATCGAATCCGTTTTTCTTTTCAAAATCTCTTAAATGTCTCGCAATAGGTTGCCCTTCTTGCATCCATTGAGTATTAGAAGTATTCAAAGTTACTTCAAAAATCGCTTTAAAGGTATCATAATAACATTCTATATCGGGTTTATTACCAGGGGCATGGTAAATAGGTTCTGCCTCATCATCCATCAGGTAGTTAGGTTTTATTAATATTTCATCGTTGAGTATTTTTAGCGTTTCTGACAGTATCTTCTCGAAAGTTTCAGGTTGTAATTTTTTTATCTTTTTTTGGTCTTCTAATATTCCAATTATTTCGTTTATTTTGCTTTTATTACCTTTTAGTTCTCTTTTCTTCTTTTCAATATTTATTTTTCTAATTAATTCTCGAAGTTCCAAAACAAGTTTATTTAATGAATTTTTGCTAAGGGAAGAAATGTCTTTTTCTAAAATATTTCTTTCTCTCTTCAATAAAGAACCTTCTTCCTTTATTAGTGTTTGTGAAATCAAATTACGTAGATCGTAAATAATGTTTCTTAAATTGGCTATTTTTTCCCAAGGTAACTCTGGCCTGTTAAAATCAGCCATATAATTTAAATATTCTGAAACCTTTTCAAAACGGGAAGCAGCCCCATCATATTTATTAATCAGTTGTTCGATTTCTGCCATTCGGGAGGGTTCTAAATCAATTGTCCACTCATATCCTAATGGATTAGTTTCTATTTTAAAGTACTTGGAGAATCTGAAATATCTCATTATATTATCGCCATAATCAAAAAGATTTTTTATTTTCTTTGGTGAAATTTCTTCTACTTCATAAAATTCTTTAATAAAACTTTTTATAAATTGATCTTTTTTTCCATTTCCTCTAGCTTTCTTATATAATCTAATTTTTTTTATTTGTTCCTCTAATTGCTTTATGTTTATTAAAGTAGGTATAAATAAACAAAATTCAGTTCTAGTTAAGCCTTTATAATTTTTATCTTTCTTTAAAGTATCCATTAATTTGAGAGTCGCTATAAAAGGCTTAATATTGAAACCATTATTCTCTGAAAAATGTTTACTCCAAGGATTTGGAAATTGAAGTTTTAATAAACTTTTGAAGAAAATTAAACCAATATCGCTCTCTTCATTAAGAAATAAATTTCCTAATTCAGTAATTTTTATGGGTCCATATCCTTCTCGCGCAATTGCAAAACCTAGTTTATTTAAAGGATTCACAGATTGTCTTCCTCTCATTGAAGGATCTGTATATTTTTGATATTCAAAAATTTCTTTTGCTATCTCATCAGGAATTTTTGAAGTAGGGTCTTGGTAATAACTTTGAAATTTTTGAGGTATATTATTTGGCTTGTAGATTTTTTCTTGAATTAAGAAAATTTGATATTTTACTTGGATTTCTTTCGTGAAATTTTTCCCCTCAAACTTTTTCAGGATTCTCAAGAAATCTCGTAACCTCTCTGGATTCCTAACAGTTGTTGAGATAGACCAAGGTTTTTTTATGGTAAGCACCTCCCATCTAATATGTGGGGATGTAAAACTTAAAAAAATAAGGTTCTATCAGGAAAATAGTGGACAATTAAGTTGGAGTTAAATTCAGTTTATCAGGGAAATAAAGAAAAACAGAAAATACTTTGCTGCATAAGAAGGTTTCTGGCAATCGAACATTTTTTTAAACTAAAGTACCAATCCATAGGCATGAACTGTGTCAGGATGTTGTTCTTCCTTGAACCCCTTTCGGGGTGTTTCATTGAATCTAGCTTTATCTTTCTTGTAAAGGTTGTTAGGATTTTTTAATATCAAGTATTTTGTCCTTTTGAGTATCTCATGGTACCCTTTATTCTCTCTGGCTCTCACTTTATCAAGTTGGACACTTAATACATTAAGCACATGGAATTTGTCAAATATTATCTTTGGTTTTGGGAAATGTTCCCTTGCTCAAGCTTTGAAAGGTACCGACATATCCTTTGAAACGTAAAAGTCTAATATTCTCCACAACCTATTTTGGGTTATATTATACTTTTTAGCTATCTCAGCAACCGTCATGTAATTGTACAACTCGAGGATAAACGCTTCAAACAATAAGGTGAATCCGGAGTTTCTTCGAGCCCAAGGAACCTCTACAATCTTTGTCCCATCATCTGTTTTTATCCTAGCTACCCTCGCATGTATGTTTCATATTGGAATAGGTTTAAGTGTCTCCACTTTCTTTGAACTGTATGGTATGCACTGTAATATTTACCGTTGTATTCAAACTTTGCATCTTTTTTGAAATCCACATATATGTTGTTTGTATTTCCTTGTTGTTCTATCTTTGCTATGTACCATGGCTCTGTTATATTCAGTATCTGTTCAAAGAATTTGGGTAGCTCTTTTCTCATCTGGTATCATCTTATGTATTTTGTGTTCTCCTATATAGTACCAGATTGTTTAATCATTTGTTCATATTACTTTTTTTCTACCCACACTTTTTGGAAGAGAACCTTCTTCTTTCATATTTTGCACCTTAACAAAATTAAAACACATTTCTTGCATCTTAATTTAATTTGTGTTTTTCGGATGATAGATTATCTTTTAATAATCATATTTGTATTCTTATAATTTACTCCCTATTATTCTTTGTTCATAAGTTTTTGAATGCAACTGTGCCAGTTCTTCATAACTAAGAAACTTTATTTTATCTTCTATTGGTGAAAAAGCAGCGTATTGTTTTTTAGATTCAAATTCTCTTTTTCTGTTTTCATCCGAAACAACATACATATTCACGTTGAAATCTTGAAGTTCAACGAATTTTAATAAAGAATTCTTGAAGTCTGTTGAATGTTCAACTTCAAAAACGTAAGCTGGAAATTTTCTCTCATTAAACCAAAATACATCAATGGATTTGACTTTTTTAATGACATCCTCATAAGTAAAGTTATAAATTTCATCTATACTTGATATTTCTTTCAAAGTTCTCTCAAGATACTTTTTATTCTTATCTTGATTAGGAATATAAGTTTTATACCCTTTCATATTTCCTATTTCTACAAGCATTCCCTGATAATAAGAATGAGAAGATTTTTCAATATTTGTTACTTCTCTATTTTCTTCAATGAGTTCCATTATATCTTTAGGCAATTTGCTTTGCCAATCTTTTAATGCCCATAACCCAGGTTTTATCTTAAAGAAATATTTCTCTTCTTGAACAATTCTGCGTATAGAAGCGAAAGGAGTTTTGGTCTTCCAACTTACTTTTGGTATTTTCAACACTTTTTCATATAAATAACTTAATGTAGCATATCCTCCATTTCCTTCCATGACCTTTATAACTGCTTCGCGTTGGTTCACAAGCTTTCCTCCTCGTCTGACATTTTACTGACTTTACAATTTCTAAAACTCTTTTTAAGGCTCAACTTCAGAATTCAAAAATTTTAAAAACAGTTTTATTACTATAACCTGTTTAATTCCCGTTCGTCCAAAGGTCTGCCCAAAAGTTAAGAGTTCCCAGAAATTATGCAGCAAAAAATATTAAAACGAAAAGGGATATAAGTAAATAAAACCAACAATTAATACTTTCATACTAAAAATAATATTAAATAAGAGTTTATAATAATTTAAATCATTCATCTATATAACCCAAATTCTTCAAACGTTTTTTGATCGCCTTTATTTCCTCTTCGGTCAGTGTTTCAATTTGATTAGCGGATTTGTTATTCTTTTTGGTTTGTTGGATTTCTTCAGAGGATACCAAATCTCTCAGCACAAACACAACAAACTCTGTAACACTTGAATAACCAGTGTTTTCTACTATGGATTTAAGTTTATCATACAGTGGTTTTGGTATTTTTAAGGTCACCTTATCAGACATGAAAGTCACTCTCCAAATGATCCTTTTAATTGTATTATATCACGTCGTTTTTGATTAATCAAAGGTTTTTCTTTTTGAAAGATCTTTGTGTTATTATTTGTCTATAGCTTCTTTAAAGGAAGTGTCTTAATGAACAAAAAAATCGTAATCATCGGATTAGATTGTGCTTCACCAAATTTAATCTTTGATGAGTTTTTCGATGATTTACCTAATTTAAGAAAAATTATGGAAAATGGAGTGTACAATGAATTAGAGTCAACTATCCCTCCAATAACCGTACCAGCCTGGATGAGCATGTTTACAGGTAAAGATCCTGGTGAGCTTGGAATATATGGTTTTACAAATAGGCAAAATTATGATTATCACTCTTTCTCGTTGGTTTCTTCACAAAGTGTGAAATATAAAAAATTGTGGGATATTTTTACAGAAAAGGACAAACAAAACATCGTGATAGGCGTACCGTTGACTTATCCTCCTTCGCCCTTGAAAGGAAATATGATTACTGGATTTTTAACGCCTTCTTTTGAATCTAATTATACCTATCCAAAACATTTAAAAAATGAATTGGTAGCAAATACAGAACATTTTATTTTTGATGTAAATGATTTTAGAACCGATGATAAAGAAAGACTATTAAAAGATATCTACGATATGACAAATAATCATTTTAAAATTGCGAATTATTTAGCAAAAAACAAACCCTGGGATTTGTTTGTAATGGTTGAAATGGGAACAGACAGAATTCACCATGGATTTTGGGCTTTGCACGATAAAAAACATCCCAAACATATAAAAAGCAAATTTAATTGTGCCATTAGAGATTATTATATTCATTTAGACAACAAGATAGGAGAATTTTTGAATGGTATACAAGGCGATTTCGACGTTATAATAGTATCCGATCACGGCATAAAACCTATGTACGGCGGTATAGCTATTAACGATTGGCTCACCAAGAAAGGTTATTTGGTTTTAAAAGAACATCCAAAAAAGCCTGTTTCAATAAATAAAGTGATAAGAGAAAAAAAGATAGATTGGAGTAAAACCAAGGTGTGGGGAAATGGTGGCTACCATGGCAAGCTATTTTTCAACATAAAAGGCAGGGAACCTTTGGGGATAATTGAAAAAAAAGAATTAAATAATTTCAAAACTAAACTTATAGAAGAGCTGAAAGATATTAAGAATGAGGATGGCAATGAGATGAATACAAACGTCTATGAACCAGAAAAAATTTATAATAAGGTAAATAATATTCCCCCCGATTTGATTGTTTATTTTGATGATTTATCTTGGAGATGCCAAGGTAGCCTAGGTAATAAAAGCATTTATACACACGACAACGACATCGGCCCCGACGATGCTAATCACGCCAGCCACGGGATTTTTATAAGCAGCAATAAAATGCTGAAGATTAACAAAATTACGGATTTTTTTAGTTCGATAATTTATAATTATTTGTCTGATTGAAATTAAAGTACAATCATTCTAACACTTAAGAAAGTAATGATGCAACCGAGAGAAACCATTAACACTTTAGTAGGAATTTTCTTGGTTATCAAAGCAGCGAATGGAGCCGCTAAACTTCCCCCGATGATTAATCCAATAATGACACTCCAATTGAATTGTGACAGCAAGGCTACGAATGTCATAACTTCAGCAACGGTGACAAAAAACTCAGCAGCGTTTACTGAACCTATAGTCTTTCTTGGATTCTTTCCATCAGAAACTAACGTTGACGTAACGATAGGTCCCCATCCGCCCCCTCCAATGGCATCAAAAAAACCTCCTACAAGACCCAAGACAGAGTAATGCCTTCTTCTCGTAATTTTCTCTTCTGATTGTTTATGCATGTTGAAAACTTTAAATAATATTCTTATCCCCATAATCAATAAATAGATACCAATGAAAGGTTTAATTTTATTTCCGTCTATATTTGTCAAGATATAAGCACCCAAAATCCCTCCGATTACACCAGGTATTAAAAGTTTTTTGAAAAGATTCTTATCAACGTTACCAAGTTTCAGATGAGAAAATCCTGATATAAATGTTGTAAAAACCTCAGCAAAATGAACGGAAGCACTTGAAATAGCAGGAGGTACACCAACAGTTAATAATAAAGCATTTGAAATAACACCATAAGCCATTCCTAAAGCTCCATCTACAACTTGAGCAAGGAATCCTACTATTATAAAAAACCATAAAGTTTCCACTTACTATCCCTCCCTCAAAACTCCTTTTTGAGTATTATACTCCAATTAGAGTGTAGTGTCAAGTGAACTTTGAATTTTCTTTTAAACATCTAAAATTCATGCCAAGCCCTTACTACTCCTTATGGGTAGGTGCGGGTGATAGGTCATTAGTTGTCAATTTTTAGAATTTTTATAGACAGTATATATAATTTTCTAAAAATAATGTAAAATATAATAGAAAGGAAATGTTTGCAATAATTCATTTACCTTAATACTTATCCACACAGTAAAATATAATATGGAGGTGGTCATATGGTTAAGATAGCGGTGGTTGGAGCGGGTAATGGAGGTCAAGCATTAGCGGGATATTTAGCTATGAAAGGGTTCGATGTAGCTCTTTTTAATAGATCTAAAAGAAGAATATCTCCTATCATAGACTCACATTCAATAAAAATAGAAGGTCAAGTAGTAGGTGAATATCATGTATCTTTTGCCACAACAAATATGGAAGAAGCAATAAAGGGAAGAAAGTTGATTATGGTAGTTGTTCCTGCCTTCGCACATAAAGAGATAGCCAAGCGGATGGCTCCTTATTTAGAAGATGGCCAAATAATAGTGTTAAACCCCGGTAGAACAGGTGGGGCTTTAGAGTTCAACAATGTATTGAAAAAAGAAAACGTGAAAAAAGACATCATACTTGCCGAAGCTCAAACTTTTATTTTTGCCTCAAGAATGTCCAATCCAGGGGTAGCTAAAGTGTTTAGAATTAAAAATGCTGTTCCTGTTTCTGCACTACCAGCTACCAGAAATGGTGAATTAGAAGAAGTATTGTGTAATGCAATACCTGAATTTGAAGTAGTTAAGAATATAATTTACACCAGTTTTAACAATATTGGAGTTGTTTTTCACCCCGCAACATTAATATTGAATGCAGCAAGGGTTGAAACAACGGCAGGAAAGTTTGAATTCTATTTCGAAGGAATATCTCCTTCTGTAGCAAAGGTTTTGGAAAAGATAGATGAGGAAAGATGTAAAGTTATGGAGCTTTTTAATGCTGAGCCTATGACCGCAAAGGATTGGCTAAACTATGCATACGATGTAAGAGGAAACTCTTTATACGAAGCTATTAGAAACAATGTTGGTTATAGGGGAATATATGCGCCGCCAACGTTGGATAATAGATATATTCTTGAAGATCTTCCAATGAGTCTTGTACCTATCTCTTCTTTTGGAGAAGAGTATGGTGTGAAGACACCTGTGATTGATTCTATTATAAATCTTGCCAATATAATGATGGGAAAAAATTTTTGGAAAGAGGGTAGAACAGTAAAAGATTTAGGTTTAGAAGGAATGAGTATAGAAGATATAATAAGACTTGTTGAGGAGGGAGAACGATGAAAAGGATTCTTGGTGCTTCTATGGGAAGTGACGTACATACAGCAGGTATTTTAAACTTTTTGGAATTGGCACGAAATGAAGGGTATGATGTTATCTACTTAGGTGGAGCGGTTCCGATTGAGCAAATTATTAAAACCATAGAGGAAGAAACCCCCGATATTGTGTCAATAAGTTACCGTTTGGGAGCCGATGCTTTCGAAAATCTTATAAAGGAATTTATAGAAAAGATAAAACAATTAAAAAATTATGAGAAAATCGATTTTATCTTTGGAGGAACGGTTGAAACCTCACAGGTTGCAAAAAAATACGATTTCTTTAAAAAGATCTTTGATGGTTCAGAGGAAGAAGAAGATGTAGTTTTGTTTTTAAGAGGTCAAATCAAATATAAAGAAGAGAAAAATTTTCCTTCCACATTAGCCGAAAGAATTGCATTTAAATCCCCATATCCGTTAATTAGGCACCATATAGGACTTCAAACAATGGAGGAAACCATCGAGGAGATCAAAAGACTTGCAGAATCTGAACTTTTGGATATCATCTCTTTGGCGCCGGATCAAAACTGCCAACAATACTTTTTTGAGCAAGAAAAGATGGACCCCAACCAAGACGGAGCTGGAGGAGCTCCCATTAGAAATGAAAAAGACTTTGTTGCCATGTATGAAGCAAGTAGAAGAGGCAATTATCCTTTGGTAAGATGTTACTCTGGAACCAACCACATGGTCGAATTTTCTCAAGTTCTAAAAAAAACTATCAACAACGCATGGGCAGCGATACCTATATTTTGGTATTCTGAACTTGATAGAAGGTCTGAAAGGAACTTATTAGATGCGATAAAAGAAAATATGGAAGGAATAAAGTGGAACGCAGAGAACGGTATCCCTGTAGAAATTAACGACGCTCACCAATGGGAACTAAGGTACGCGCACGACAGTTTAGCAGTCGCAACTACTTATTTAGCTGCTTATGTAGCTAAAAAGCTTGGGGTAAGATGGTATGTTCAACAATATATGATGAACACCCCGCCAAAGTTATCTCCAAAGATGGATATAGCTAAGTCTTTAGCCAAATTAGAACTGGTAGAAACACTAAAAGATGAAGCCTTTACACCTTACAGGATGGTAAGAACGGGGCTTCTTTCTTTTCCAGCCGACCCCAACAGCGCTATGGGACAACTTGTTTCTTCGATGTTTTATTCATCTTACTTACAACCACATATAATCCACGTGGTAGCGTACTGCGAAGCCATGAAAAGGGCAACTTCAAAAGAAATAATAGAAAGTGTAAAAATGGTAAAAAGGGCGAACTCTTTAGCCTCTCGTGGATTACCTGATTTTGCCAGCGACCCTGAGATCAAAGAAAGGGTTAATTTATTGAAAGAAGAAGCTATGGTCATAATAGAAAAAATTAAAAGTATCTCCCCTCAAAAAGAGGATCCTTTGACTGACCCAGAAACTCTCTATTTAGCGGTAAAAGAAGGAATTTTAGATGCAGTTGGATTACAAGGCAACTCTGCTGCCAAAGGGCAAATAAAATCGGCTGTAATTAACGGAGCTTACGAAGCTGTGAAAGAGAACGGCGAAGTGCTGAGAGAAGCTGAAAGAAACCGTGGAATAAAGTAAATTAGAATTATCCAGAAACTTGAGGAGATGGAAAAAATGGATTCTATAAAAATAAATGCAGTAATTAAATGTGTTGAAGACCTTCGTATGAAACTGAATAGGTACCGAAAGCATGGTCTTAAAGAATATCCAACGCGAACAATATTTGTAGATCAATTACTCGAAGCTCTCGGGTGGGATATAAGAGATCCGGATGAAGTGGAACTTGAGTATCCCACTATTGATGGAAAGTCTGTTGACTATGCTGCCAAAATAAACCGCAGGCCTGTCTTATTCATTGAAGCGAAAGCCTTAAATGATCCACTTACAGATGTCAAAGCTATTACTCAGGTAGTTGGTTACGCTGCCAATGCGGGTGTGGAATGGTGTATCCTTACCAATGGTATTAACTATAAGGTTTACCATAGTACCGAAAAGACAGAGGCTCCGAAAAAACTACTTTTTGAAATTTCTCTTGATCCAAAAGAAACCGAAGGAATGTCGATTCAGCAAGTTGCAGAACAATTTGCACGTTTCTCACGTGATTCAATGGCTAAAGGTGTGCTTGATGAGATTGGTGAACAAATCTTTACAACAGGAAAGATAAGAAAAGCTTTAGATAAACTCTTTACGGATCCCCCAAACACATTAATTAAGCTTATACGCTCAACCCTGGAGGACGACTCCATCAAACCAGCTCAAATCAAGAAAGCCCTCAAGATGCTTTGGTCCCAACCATCGGAAACAGAAATACCTTCAACTTATAAATATACTAAAAAGCCAGTTTCTTCATCAGAATCTAAAGTAAAAGAGTATAACGAAGAACATCACTTAAATGGAAAACCCCAAGAAGTCGTAGAATTATTTAAGACACTTGATAAATTTTGTAGAGAACTTGATCCAAACATAGTTCAAAGAGAAGCCCTTAAACACTATATAAAATACACACATGGTAATAACATTTTTTGTAGTGTTCATATTCACAAAAGTGGACTTCGTGTTTGGTTAAAGTTGAATTATTCGGATTTAGAGAGTCCAGCTAAATATGTTCGTGATGTTTCAAATATCGGACACCTGGGAGTCGGAGATGTTGAGTTAACAATCGATAGTCTCGAGAGATTTCAAAGTGCTAAAAGCCTTATACAAAAATCATTTGAAGAAAACAAATCAAAATGAGTATTTAGTTCTTTTCCAAAAGAAGGGATAAAAAAGAAACTCAAAAAAACGAGGAGAATATTATTATGACTTGCAAATGGTATATCGTTTGTCCAATGAAGAGATATTATGATTAGGGTAAATTAGATAAAAAGTGGATAGAAAATTATTGTCATGGTGACTATAAAAGTTGCGTACGCTACCAAATGGAAGAAACAGGTAAGTACCATCCGGACAATATGCTACCTGATGGAACAATTGATAAACGTTTAAAATAAGATATTAACTAGTTGAAAGAAAAAATATTCTGCTCTCTCAATAGTTTTTTAAAAAGAGCAGAATATTTTCTTTATAGTACAAGTTGTGACTTAAAGCAAAAAATTAAAAAGTATCTACTGAGCAAAAGACTTAAGAACCGTTTTTCTTAAAAGATATGAAATTAGAAATATCAGAAAAAGCGTTAAGACTATCATTGGACCTGATGGAACGTTTAAGTAATAAGATAAAAAAATACCCAGAACAGATGAGAAAACACCGACTATTACGGATATTATCAACATTTGGTTTATACTCTTCGCATAAAGTTTTGCAATAACACCAGGGGTTATAAGTAGAGCCGTTATTAGTATGATCCCTATTATTTTAACGGAAACAACTATGGTAACGGATGTAATCGTTAAAAACACCAAGTTTATTATGTTTGTGGGAACCCCAAATATTTTACTTAATCTTTGATTGAATGAGTAATATTTAAGTTCTTTGTTTAAAAAAATAACTATAAAAAGAATAAGTAAGTCAAAAATTCCCAATAAAATCAAGTCTTCTTGAGTTATCATTAATACGTCCCCAAATAGGAAACTATCGATTTCGGGGACATATCCTTTTTTGAATGAAAGTAAAATTATACCTATAGCCATAGAAAGCGATAAGAGCATCCCTATAACACTATTTTCTTGCACTCTTTCCTTCTTGCCCAGTTGGTGTATAGTTATTGCAAATATAATGGCAACTATTATAGACAATAGGTTCATATTCAGTCCAAAGAAAAGAGCAAAAGCGATAGCACCAAACGCCACATGGGCGGCTCCATTTCCAATAAACTCCATCTTTTTTAGGACTATGAAATTTGATAACAACGCGCTACCAAAACCTGAGAGAACAGCACCAATTAAGGCGTATCTCATAAAAGGGTAACTTAGAATATCAATCATCTTTATTACTAACCACCTTCATCTTTTCATTGATGTGAATAAATAGTTCAAAGTCTTTGGAGTACAAAGTTCGTAAATCATTGATATCGAGATCAGCGGTGTTTTTATGGCAATGCAGTGTTTTGTTCATGCACATAATTTTGTTTGTTTCTTTGAAAATCATGTTCAAATCGTGACT
>JAALLP010000278.1_pt1 | contig 18702 bp, 18 predicted proteins | sample 7245951 | NCBI WGS metagenome assembly JAALLP01 (sample SAMN13049199, study PRJNA578106) | oil field metagenome | isolation source: filtered produced water from oil reservoir B6 | place: USA:offshore Texas | collected 2016
TGCTCATGATATCACTCCTCTCTCTCTTTTTATTTTTTTGTTTTTTGTTCTATGAGGAGTGATATCTTTTTTTATCCCTTTTGTCAAGTATCTCATCAACCATTTTTATTATACAGCCTATTTAGTTTTTTTTTATTTCTCCTAAAAATCCATTCTCAACTATTCAATTTTTTTATGATAAAATTATATCAAACGGTTAAACATTAAAATTACATTTATTAAACACTTTAAAAATAAAAAACATGAATCTAAAAAGGGAATAGGGTGTTCTTAAAGGTTGCAGCAATTTAAGGTTGGAGGTGCTTTATGAAAGTAAAGGAATTGGATAAAAAATTGTTAGATACTTTTAGGGCAGATGAACCTACAATACAGGAATTGAGAAATATCGCAAAGAATTTAGGTGTTAAATTAAAACGAAATATGAATAAAAAAGAGATTTTAAAAGCAGTTAGAAAAGAGATTAAAAGGTTAGAAGACTCTTTAAATCAACAAGTTGAAGAAGTTTCAGATTATAAAAAATTACCAAAAAATCCACAAAAGCCCCCAAAATCAAATGAATCAAAAGAACTTCCTCAAAAGTATGGAAAAGATAAATTCAAATTGATGCCCGTAAATCCGCACTGGGTATATGTTTACTGGAACTTTTCTGAAAAAAGCCGAAAAAAACTAAAAAAATTATCAAAAAATTCTAATATTGCTATAAGGATCATAAAAAAATCAAAAGAGGATCAAGAAGCAGAAAAAAAAGTTATTGAAACAGATTTAAAATTAGACCAAAACGGCAATACTTATTTCCACCTCCCAAAAGATAATTCTACTTATATTGCTTTCCTTGGAGTAGAAGATAAAAAGGGTGAGTTTACTCCTTTGATAGAATCAAATGAAATTACAACACCTTCTTCTTCCGTGAAAAGTTCAGATAAAGAAGAATGGTTTTTGATAAAAGAGGGGAAAATTGTTAAAGAAGATAAAAAAGAAGAACCGGCGCTTTGGAATATTGAAAAACATTCTGGAAGTAGTGAAACAATGTTTATAAACAAAAGAGAATTCAACGATACCAATTTTGGCAGCCATTGAAGTTATGAAGAGTAAAAAGGGAAAAATTTTGCTCTTATTACATGCTCATTTGCCTTATATTCACCATCCCGACTTTGAATATTTTATGGAAGAAAGATGGCTTTTCGAGGCCATAACTGAGACATATATTCCTTTAATAAAAATTTTTAAATTTTTAGAAAAAGATAACATCCCTTTTAAACTTACAATAAGCCTCTCTCCAACGTTGATGGCGATGTTTAACTTAAAAGATTTAAGAGAAAAATATCACAAATATTTATTAAAATTGATAGAATTAACCGAAAAAGAGATAATTAGGACAAAAGATGAAGATCCTAGGACGCACCAACTAGCCCAACATTATAGGCGAGAGCTAATAGAAGATATAAATATTTTTTCTGAAGAATATAATCAAGATATATTAAAAGCTTTCAAGGAATTTAAAGATAAAGGTTACATTGAAGTGATAACATCTAATGGAACACATGGATATCTACCTTTTTATCGGGATTATCCAGAGGCTATTAAAGCTCAAATAAAATCTGCCGTGTTGACCTTCAAAAAATACTTTGGTGACCATCCTAAAGGGATGTGGTTGGCAGAATGCGCTTATTTTAAAGGGCTGGATAAATATTTATCAGACGAAGATATACGATATTTTTTTGTAGATACACACGGTTTTACTTATGCAGACAGTAAGCCGAGGTATGGTGTGTATAGACCTATTATTACCCCAAATAAAGTTTTTGTTTTTGCCAGAGATCCTGAATCGAGTGAGCAGATATGGAGTTCTGAAGTTGGTTATCCTGGCGATCCAAGATATCGAGAATTTTACAAAGATATTGGTTATGACAGAGAAGACGATTACATTAGGCCATATGTAGATCCAAGTGGAACAAGGTGTAATACTGGAATAAAGTATCATCGTATTACCAACAAATCATTATCCTTGGACAAAAAAGAAATATATGATCTTAGTGAAGCCATGAACGCTGTAAAAGAGCATGTAAGTGATTATTTATTTAAGAAGACTTCGCAAATCAGGAAATTATCGGCAATTTTAGATGAAGAAGAACCGGTAATTGTAGCTCCCTTTGATGCTGAACTATTTGGTCATTGGTGGTATGAGGGTCCGAAATTTTTGGAAGAGCTTTTTAGGCAATCTTTTGAAAATAAAGAGTTAGAATTTTCTGTACCTTCTGAGATTTTACAAACAGTTAAAAAAGTTCAAATAACTTATCCCGGCGAAACTTCGTGGGGTGCCGGAGGATACCACGATGTTTGGCTTAATGGAAAAAACGATTGGATTTATAAACATATTCACGAGATAACTGAAAGAATGATAGAAAAAGCAAATGTTTTTAAGGATCCTACAAATTTACAGAAAAGGATTTTAAATCAGATGATGAGAGAGGTTCTTCTTGCACAAGCAAGTGATTGGCCTTTTATAATGACCACAGGGACCACAATAGAATATGCAAAAAATCGAGTTAAATACCATATTAACAGATTTTTGGAACTCGATAAAATGTTAGAAAAGCAAGAAATTAACGATGAAAAGCTCTCATTTTATGAATGGATAGATAATATCTTTAGAAATATTGGTTACACCATATTTTCAAGTGACTAAAGAACAAACTAATTTATTGAAAATTATTACGTGAAGGGAGGATAAGAACCTTGCCAGAAAAATATTTTGAGATAAGGTGGCATGCAAGAGCAGGACAAGGCGCGAAAAGTGCTTCTCAATTTTTAACAGAAGCTGCAGAAGAAGCTGGGAAGTATTCAAGTTCATTTCCAGAATATGGAGCAGAAAGATCCGGTGCTCCGATGAAAGCTTTTAACAGGGTTGCGGATGTTCCTATTAGAATTAAAAGTAACATAGAGACTCCCGATGTGGTAGTTGTTATAGACGACACACTTTTAAAAAATTCAGAAGTAACATCTGGTTTGGCTGAGGATAAATTGTTGTTAGTCAACACAACTAGAAGCATCGAAGAGGTAAGAAATTTAACGGGATATAAAGGAAAAACCGGTGTAATACCTGCTACGAACATAGCATTGGAAGAAATAAAAAGGGGTATACCTAACACTGTTATGATAGGAGCTTTGATAAGAGCTACCGATATAGTACCTTTAGATGCCGTTAAAGAAAAAATCAAGGCTGCTTTCTCCAAAAAGTTCTCTGATGAAGTGGTAAGAGCCAATATTAGAGCACTGGAGAGAGGGTACCAGGAGGTGAAACTTAGTGAGTGATTTGAAAGGATGGAAAGATATCCCTATTGGTGGTGTAATTGATAAACCTGCTACTGCAAGGGAATACAAAACAGGTGAATGGAGGATTCAAAGACCTATAATAGATAGAGAAAAATGTACTAACTGTATGCAATGTTGGCTTTATTGTCCCGATATGGCTATAGGTGGTGGGCTTGATGGTAAAAAGATGAAATTGGGAGAAGTGAATTTGGACTATTGTAAAGGCTGCGGTGTTTGTGCAGCTGTATGTCCAGTTAACGCAATAGAAATGAAATCTGAATCAGAATTTATTTAACGAAAATGTGAAGGAGGTTAAAATATATGCCCGTAAAATTAACGGTTACTGGAGCTGCTGCTGTTGCACACGCTATGAGGCAGATTAATCCTGACGTGGTGGCAGCTTATCCAATAACTCCTCAAACACCAATTGTTGAATATTATGCAGGATTCGTATCCGATGGCATTGTAGATACTGTGATGGTTCCTGTGGAATCTGAACACTCGGCTATGAGTGCAGTGGTAGGTTCCGCGGCATCTGGGGCCAGAACTATGACAGCCACAGCTGCAAATGGGTTAGCCTTAATGTCAGAAATAGTATATATAGCGGCTTCTTACAGACTTCCCATAGTAATGCCTATTGTGAATAGGGCATTATCCGGACCCATCAATATACACTGTGATCATTCCGATGCCATGATGGTAAGAGATTCTGGATGGATCCAGTTCTTCACTGAAAACCATCAAGAAGCCTATGACTTTACAATAATGGCTACCAAATTGGCGGAAAAAGAGAATGTATTGTTACCAGCGATGGTGAATTTGGATGGTTTCATTACTTCTCATGGAGTCGAGAGCTTCGAGATGTTAGATGATGAAGTGGTAAGGGAGTTTGTGGGAAGTTGGAACCCTAAATATTCTCTTTTAAACACAAAAAATCCTGTTACTTATGGTCCATTGGATCTTTTTGATTATTACTTTGAACATCATCGTCAACAAGAGGAAGCTATGAAAAATGCCTACAAAGAGCTTCCTGGAGTATTCGAGGAATTCGAAAAGATATCTGGGAGAAGATACGATTTTCTAGATTTGTACAAAGTAGATGATGCTGATTATTTAATGGTTGTTCTGAATTCTACTGCATCTACAGCAAAGTATGTTGTAGACCAACTTAGAGAAGAAGGACATAAGGTTGGATTGGTGAAACCTCAAGTCTTTACTCCTTTCCCTAAGAAAGAATTTCAGCAAGTTTTAAATGGAAGAAAGGGTGTAGTTGTTTTAGATAGAGCAATGTCTTTTGGGAAAGAAGCCCCTTTGTATTCCTTAGTAAAATCTTCTTTGTACGAGGTTGCTTCTCGGCCTTCTTTAGGTTCTTATATTTATGGTTTAGGAGGAAGAGACACAACTCCTGAAATGATAAGAGAAGCATTTGAAGATGCTCTTCAAGGAAATCTTATAACGGATGAACAAAGATACTTGGGCTTAAGAGAATAATCGGAGGTGAATAATTGTGCCAAATATTAGAGATATAGTAGGATACGTTGAAACACATGATTGGTCTTTTACCCAAGGCCATAGATTGTGTCCGGGGTGTAATGCTCCGATGGTTGCGAATTGGGCTACTTTGGCTGCCAAAAGTATGGGGTATGAACCTGTAGTGGGAGCTGCCACAGGTTGTTTGGAAGTTTCTTCCACAATATACCCGTTTACTTCTTGGAATGTGCCTTATATACACAACGCCTTTGAAAATGTTGCAGCTACAATATCCGGGGCTGAAGCTGCTTATAGATCCCTCTTAAACAGAGGAAAAATAGACAACGATAAGATAAAATTTATCGCATTTGCTGGTGATGGTGGCACTTACGATATAGGGTTACAATCATTATCTGGAGCAATAGAAAGAGGACACGATTTTGTTTACATCTTGTATGATAATGAAGGTTACATGAACACAGGTAACCAAAGATCTGGATCTACCCCTCCAGGTGCCGATTCAACTACCGCTCCCGTCGGTAAGGCTATATCAGGGAAGTTACAATTGAAAAAGAGTATAGTTGATATAGTAGCTGGTCATGAAGGCGTTTATGCTGCAACCGCAGCAACTGCCGAACCTTGGGATTTTATGAGAAAGATGCAAGCAGCATTAGAGTTCAAAGGGCCTTCTTTCATTGCTATGTTGGCACCATGTGTAAGATTTTGGAGAATTCCTGACGATTCAGGTCCAGAAGTAACTAAATTAGCTGTTGAAACAAAGTATTGGCCATTATGGGAATACAATATGGGCGTTTACAAAGTTACTAAGAAGCCTAAAACATTCAAACCAGTAAAAGATTACATAACCAAATTAGGAAGATACAGTAAGCTTATGAAAAGGCCGGATGCTAACGAAATATTGGAAGAACTTCAAAATTATGTCGACGCTAAATGGGATAGGTTGTTGGCATTAGAAGAGATTACTAAAGATAAACCTCTTAGAACAAAAATCTAGTAACTTTAAAGGGGATATTAATTTATCCCCTTTTTTCAATAATAAAAGATTAAACATTGGGGAAATTCAAAAAAATGTGGTAAAATTAAAATCAAATGCAGTTCGTTGCTAAAGACAGTAAAATTTTAAGAGTTTAGGAGGCATTAGTGAATGAATAATTGGTTTAAAAAGCACGAAAGATTGATCACTATAATAGTTATAGCAGGTTTTTTAGCAGGTATAGTTTGGTGGTCTGTGGCAACTTATGTATCATCTCGAAACCCTGCGACCACTTCACAAAATAGAGACACACTGAGGAAAGAAGACTCTGTTTTAGTTATCACTAAAGACGGCATAGATTTAGATTATCCCTATTGGATAATGAAGAGTGAAGTAGATAATATAACTCAACAGCAAGCACAGATCTATCAACAGTATTACGGTCAACAGTTGGATCCTATTTTTGATTATTTAACACTTGATAATCAAGTGGTAGATTTACTCTTTGACGAAAAAATTGTAAGATATTATGCGGAGCAAAACGATCTGTTGCCTTCTAAAGAAGAAGTGAATAATCAGATAAATACACAAGTCGATCAATATATATCTCAATACAAATCTGATGAATCAAATTGGGATAATATGCTTCAATATTATGGTAGTGAACAAAATATTCGAAATATTTTAATTTCCAGTTTACAACAAACAGTGGAGACCGATTTGATAAATAGTGCGGTTAAAGACGCAGTGGCACCAACTTCCAGAGAAGATGCTTTAGCTTATATCGAACAAAACTTCGAAAGTATAAAGAATGATTATGAAGAAGTTAGAGTGCAGCATATACTTCTTTCAGATGAGGCAACCGCCAATAACCTCAAAGAAGAGATTGAAACTGGTGAGATAACTTTTGAAGATGCCGCTTCTTTGTATTCAAAAGATACCTCTAATGCCACAAATTCTGGAGAGATTGGATGGATAAAACACGGGCAGTATGAAAAAAGTTTTGAAGATGCAGCTTTTAATGGACAAGTTGGTGAAATTATTGGACCTGTACAAACGTCGGAGGGTTTTCATTTGATAAGAGTGCTTGATAAGAAAATATTTGAACATCCGGAAGATGTTTTTCTATACGATGACGTATATGCTCAAGTAAGAAATACAGTTCAAGATCAAAAGTATGATAATTGGTTGTCTAATTATAAAGAAAGTGAAAACTTTGGGAGGAATTATTACGATACAAAGTTGATGTATATGTACGAGTTAACGAAGGCGGGTACAGATGTAGAAAGATTAGAAGAATTAGCGAAAGAATTAGAAAGTATTGTGTTCGAAGGTAATGAAATTTCAATGGAAGTTGATTCGGATTATTTAGCTGTATATACGATGGTTGTAAGCCAGCTAATGGGGTTATATAATGAGCAAACTACTTCCATAAATCAATATCTTAGCTTATCTGAATTTGTGGATCCAGATATTGTTTCACTAGGTTTGGACGCTATAAATGACAAACTCGAGGAATTGAATGCTCAATCAACTACAGATGTAAGCACTTCTTTATCAGGTGAAATATCAAAATATCAGGATGCTCAAAGTTATCTGAGTTCCAAAGAAGCCCTTGAGGCTTTGGGAGTAAGTACTACAGAAGATGCAAGCGTTATGAGAGCAGAATTACAAACTAAATCACAAGATTACACTGAAAAGTTAAAAAAGGTATTAGCCGATCTTTATGCACAGTATCCTTCTTCTAACACAGTAGTTCAACTTTATTATCAGTTGAACCCTCAAGATCCAAAAGTAAAGGTTAGCTATTCGAAGTTACAGTTGGATCAGTTAAAACAATACGCCTCTTATTTAGGATCCCAATATTTATTTTCATATTTTCAACAACAGATCACTGAAATCTTGGTAAATGTTCAAACAGTTGTAGATGCCACCCAGGCAGCAACCGATACAAAATTAGAAGCATTGGATGTTGGATTAGATTTAACTGATTTATTAGGGTTAAAGGAAATTAAATTGTCTTATTTGGAAACAATAAAAAAGATCGATCCTAACTATTATACTAATATTGATAGTATGATAGAAAGTGTACAAAAAGAAATAGAAGAAGCCAGTAATAGTTCGACAGACACATCTCAAATTGCTACTCAGTCGAATATCCAATAATAGAAATTGTAATAAAAAAAGGGGAGGTAATACCTCCCCTTTTTGGCTGGGACGGTAGGATTCGAACCTACGAATAACGGAGTCAAAGTCCGTCGCCTTGCCACTTGGCTACGTCCCATCTTCTAACTCTACAAAAATCATTATAACATATCAACCTCATTTTTGTCAATACACCTCTTTAAAACTCTTTTGCGATTAGGTATCCATGACTTGTAGCGTAGGTTATCGAACGGGTCCATCCGCTACAATCTCCAATTATTTTTACATTCCCAAAGAAATCATTGTTTATCTTATTTGCATAAAATTTAACCTCTGCTCCATATAAAAGATTATCTGGATAAGTAACGCCTTTTACAACTGTTTCTAATCGTTCCAAAAAATCGATTATTGATTCGATAGTACGTCTGGGGAGAGCTAGATTCAAATCTCCCAAAATAAAGTGCTTGGGATCTAACGTTGGTTCGACTCGTCCTAATTTTTTTGTCCTTTTTGAACCTTTAAAATCTTCATAGCATTGAAGAATAACCTTGTCTCCACCGGCAAGGATATTAGAAAGTTTTGCAATATAGGAACCATAACCTACAGGGTCGTTAAAAGGCTGAGTGAACGAATGAGTAACCAAAATCGCAAAATTAGTGTTGGTAGTCTTTTTGGTAGTGTTAGCATGTCCATTAACCGTTAGAAAGTCGTCGTAACTTTCCAAAGTAACCTCTCCGCCAGGATTGTTGCAAAAAGTTCTCACAATATAGCCTGTTTTGGTTTTTAGCCTAATTTTGAATTCGTACATTTCTTTGTTTAGATAGTCTACTATATGATTAGGAAGTTCAAATCTGACACCAAGATCAACCTTATCATTTGATAAGACTAAATCCGGGTGATCTTTGACCATATCCGATACTAATTTGTGACCTCTTCTGCCAACGGCAACAGCAACCTTGTCATAGGCTTTTTCAGTACCATTACTTGTTACTACAACAACCTCTGGACCAGGAATAACTTTAATAACTTCTTCACCAAATATAAAATTAATGTTATTAAATTTTGAAAATTCTTCAAAAATGTTTTTTACGGTTTCTATTAGTAGTTCTGTACCCAGATGAAAAAAGTGAGATCTTACGGGTTCAAAATCGGCATCATAGAACTTTTTATATAGCTCTTCGTTTTCAAAAGATTCTCCTTTTTCTAATTTATTCGACAGTTCTAATTTTTTATCCTTATCTAACTTTGCTAAACCAGATTTTGTGAGATAATATTCCACAACTTTCTTTTGAATATTCAAAGGGATAACTAAGTCTCCACCCATTTCTTTTGAAATGAATAATTTTCCATCGTATTTCAAACCGCCGAATCCCGCACCTTCTAAATTATCTCCTTTTTCATAAATATCAATATTGTAGTGATTTATCTTTTTCTCTTCTTGCAGTCCTTTTAGGAAACCGATAGATGCTGCGCCAAAACCTATAATAGCCATTTTTTTCATAAAACTCCCTCCCGTTAAATCATTCGCTAGCCTACAAAGGTTCAATTTCTATTGACAAGAGTCTATAAATATAGTATAATAACTTTGAATTGCCGAGGTGGCGGAATTGGCAGACGCGACGGACTCAAAATCCGTTGGGGTGGAGAACCCCGTGCGGGTTCAACTGAATCTCACCCAGTTTTAATCGAGATTTCTTATTGCACAATGAAATCAATTTTTAACTTATTTTCTTCTATTGAACTCACATTTAGTAACAAGCCATATTGGCCTTTCAAATTCGGCACATAGTTTTGAAAAATAGGGGTTAAATCCACAAAGGCGTAAGTAACATCCCCGGTTCCAATTCGTTCACTTAATTTTTGGAACAATTCATTCTCTGAAAGCTTTGGTTTATCATTCAGAAGTTTTTGAAGCTCATCTGGTTTCATTTGTGAAAGCATCAAGTATTCGTCTTTCCAAACATAAAAAGTATTAGTTAAAATTTCTGTTTCATCGTTTTGATTTGTAATCTCAGATTCTATATAAAATTCCATCATGTTTTCGCTGGTCTTTTTGTATTTTATATTATTTTCATTCAAAATAGGTATAATTTCGTCTATTTTAGCGTCAGTTTTCAATTTTAAATAGCTTGCATTACTTGCATTAGAAATTGTCGGCATTGCACCGTTGCTCGTAGTTAAATCAACGTTAGCCTCTACTCCTTGAGAAAGAGATATTAAATTTTCCACGATTTTGTAATCTACTATTATATTTATGAAATCGGCGTAATTTGTTAAATCTTTTGGGATTAAACCAGAGGTAAAAAATATACTACCCAGGAAGGGATATTCTTGAGGCCCTTTTACAAAGTTTTTATCGATAAATTCTGTTTCTGCAGTTCCGTTTCCTCCACCTATTAAGAATCCATCTTTAACGTAAAAATAGCCTTCTCCTTGATAATCAGAGGTGTTTATTCTGTAATATAACCCCTTTTTTGCGGGAAGAATTTCTTCAAAATCAGTAGCCCCTTTTTCAGAAGAAGAATATACCTCTTTATTTTGAACCATGACAAGATAATTTTTATTTTCAATAGTTTGATAGATAGGGATAAAAGAAATTCCGTAATCTTTCAAGGGTTCTAATAGCTTATCCAAATCTGAGGCAAAGGTTTGGGGATTTTCTAAAGGACCAACGGAAAAACCGAAAATATAATTATTTTCTTTGGGTTCTTGAACGAAAATCGAGAGATCAACATTTAGATTATTTAAAAAACTTTCGTAATCTATCTTTAAAGCGTTAAAATACATTTGAGCAAAGTTGGAAATCATTAGTTCGGCGTTAAATGGTTCTAACAATAAAGTTTTCATAGTTGGTACGGTTTTTAAATCCGTGTATGTGCCTTCTAAATCATTTATTAAGACTACCGCTTTTGAATCTGAAGGTACTAATTTTAAAACGTCTTGAGGAAAAATTGTGATACTAAAAATGAAAATCAGTAATAAAAAAGAAAATAAGAATTTTTTCATAATTTACATCGTGCGATAATACGCACATTACCTCCTTTGATTTATTTTTTGATATTATCTTTATTATTTTACCATAAATTCCCAAAATATTTGAAAACTTTTGTCTACATTTCCATTAGCAAAGCAAACAATAAAAATGATATTTGATAGATAAAACTGTTTTCAAAACTGTATATGTCTATTGAAGGTAAGGCTACCTTTTTTCTTAACAATAAGAACGATAGAATCCCTGCAGCAAACAGCAAATATCCAGTCAAAATTTTTAAAATAGATAAGTTAGAAGTGATGGTTGCAAAATAATAAGTTATATATACAACGTTTAAAATTGCGAAGATGAACATATACCAATATTTGTATTCAAATTTTTTCTTATTTACATTAAAAGTGTTTAATAATTTATAAAAGTACATTCCGAAGATGAAAATGTTTATCTCTAGAAAATAGGGTAAAGATAAATTATCTTTGAGGATATAAAGGCTAAAGGGGAACAATCCTCCTAGATTCATGAGCAAGAAAAAAAGCAAAAAAAATGTATCTAATGATATTTGTGAACCTTCCAGTTCTTTTAGATTTTTTGTACCGTTTTTCTCGTATATATCTTCGGCTATCATGAATAAAAATCCTTTGGTGAACATGTGGAAAACTATAAAATATGGAAAAATAGAAGGTTGGAGTAGAATAACCATCAACCCATAACTCATCTGAGTCATTGTGGAATAAGCCATAAATTTTTTGATATCGTTTTGTAGCAACGTAAATAAGGATGCAAAAATAGCAGTTATAACTGCGAAATAGTACAGAAAATTTTTAAGTTCGTTGGGCAAAGAGGGTGTGAGTAAATAAATTATAAATAAAGGAAGTTTAACGATTATACCTGATAATATAGGAGAGATTCCTTTTACAGCCTCAGTATGCGCATCGGGTAACCATCCAGAAAGAAAAAATAGTCCGCTCTTAGTTAACAACCCTGTTAGGATAAAACTGAAAGCAAAGGTATTAATTCCATTTGAAAGGTTGTAATTTAGATTCAAGGTGCCTGAATTTGAATAAAGAATCCCTACCCCTATCAAATAGAAATTTAAGGCTACTAAGCTCATCATCATGTACTTCAAAGCTGCCCATATTCTTATTTCATTCTTATCGTATGATAATAACAGAAAGGTTAATATAGAAGCGAGCTCCAAATGAACGTATATGTTGAAAAAATCTCTACTCATAAAGAAACCGTTTATACTTCCTGTTAATAGAAGCCAAAGTGAGAAAAACACATGATCATAATTTTTGTAGATCCTAAAAAAGGTTATTAAAGAGAAAACATTGAATAAAATGAGTAAGAACTTAATAGTAAAGTCAAAGGTGAATTCGATACCTTTAAGTACGGAATAGTTTCCTATTACAAATGAACCTTCTTGAAAAATAGTAAGAAACAAGAAAGTTAATATATACGAAATTATTACCAGTAAGATGGTTTTTCTTTTAAAAATATAAGTCAGTATGCCTAAAGATATTGGTATTAAGGATACAAGTAGAATCATGATTTGCTCCTATTCTTAAAAGATTATTCTATTGTTTCTTGACTTTCTTTTCAATTTCGTCAACTTCAAGAGTCTTGAATTTGGAAGATAATATCATTGCAAAAACTAACATTAATGCCAAATTTGCAAATCCAATTACTATAACGGTAAGTAGAAAAGAGTGTATGAGTGGGTCGGCGTAACTTTGTAAATTTGTGGTGATAATAGGTGAATTTACATCGTAGGCTAAAAGAACAAAAAAAAGAACTATTCCCCCTTGGAAAATCCCAAGGTTAATAAATATTAAGATGAGATCTTTCTTTACAATAATTCCAAATAAGCCAATAAGTATTATTGATAAGGTGAGGATATAGAAAATATTCATAATAATCCCTTATGTTTTAAAAATCTATACAGGATAGTCCATGAGCCACCAAAAACCTCGAAATAAATTAAAAAGTTTAGTAAAATGGCCGACCCTCCGCTAGCAAGTTCCCCGGGATATCCGTTTAGATGAAAATTAGAGAAAATTGTCTCTCCCCAAGCATATCCTAATAAGCCATATAATATTATAAATAAAGGTACCAACATTTTCAACTTCTCAATTTTAGATTTTACAAACAGGTTTTCTATTTCATCCGTTGGTCTTACCAAGGAAACAGCTAGAAAACCTGTTCCTAGAATAGTACCTGCAGCAAATCCACCTCCAGGGGCTATATGTCCGGTTATCGCGATATAAAGAGAGATTAAAACTATTATTTGAAAAATTATTGGTGTTATAACCTTTATAATTGGTGTATCGTATATTATCTGCTGGTCGTCGGAAGCAACCGTAGGAATTTTCTCTATAAATTCGGAAATGCCAATGATTACCACCGTAAAAACTAATATTTCAAAAAGGGTGTCGTATATCCTATAATCTAAAACAATAGCGGAAACCATATTAGTTGATCCGTTTTCGGCAAGAATTTCAGAGAGGTCATAGAAACTTTTCATATCTCCAACTTTTAAATTTAATGCAAGAACGAAGAAAATTATGATTGTCAAGGTTAAAACAATGTACTTTTTCAACCTATATACCTCCTGACGAGGTTTTCATAGTATGCGGTGTCACTTTTTATTTCTTCCAAATATTTGTTGAAATCCCTTGCTAAAGATTTATCTCTTCTATAAAAAATTATCCTGTAACTAGTATCTTTAATAATTTCTATCTTTTTGGACAACAGGCTTTCTTCTCCCATAACTATTTTTCGGAATCTTACAGCATCAATTATGAAATCATCATCCAAATCTTCAAAGCTTTTTGATTTTAAGTTTGGCATAAAAATTCCTAAACAAGTTTTATTAGGTTGACCAACAGCGTATAATTTTGATAATAATATACCACTGGAAGGTATTATGTTTTCATAATTATTGTCGTCTAAAATTATTCCTCCAGCCAGAATTTCTCCGTGGTCGTTTATGTTACTCATAGGATCTTCAGCATCAACTTTTATAAAATCTGCATCCAATCCTTTTCTTTCCAAAAATTCTTTGATCAATTCGTATTCAAATCCGTATAAATTTCCTTCCCTTTCCTCTATCATATAAGGGGTTTCAATGTAGTAGACCTTAACCTCGGCGGTCTTTTTTATGGCAATTAAATATATAAAAATAACAAAAGCGGCTCCAATGGTTATTTCGACAAAAGCTACATCCGGTGCATTCAGAAGAAAAAATAATACAGAAATGGCTACAGAAAAAATCCCATAGCCGATGACCACATTAATATAGCTTTTTTGTGTTAATATGTATAATGAAAGAATGATCAAACTTAAAAATAAAAAAATTATAGAATAGCTCACTTGATTTTTCTGCCCACCTTTTCGCCAGACTTTGCAGCGTGATAGGCAATTATTGAGGAAATTGCTGGATTCAAAACTAGAATAATGATAGATAATATGAGTAATCTAGCCATGTTTTCTGGATATTTTAGCATCAGTGAGATTATAACGGAGATTATTCCTACTGTATCTGCTATCCCAATTGCTTGAATTTTAGAATAGAAATCCTCCATCGTAAACAATCCTAAGGTTCCCGCAAACAGAAATATTATTCCCATTCCCATTAAAATGTTGGCGATCATCTTTTATTACCCCCTCTTTCCATGTACGCTGAGATTATCAAAACACCCCAGATGTTAAGAATTAAGAAAATAATTATAACGTCTAGAAGAAAAGATTGATCCGAAACAAGAGAAAAAACTAACATCAGGATGACCGCTTTTGAAGAGAACGAAGAATAGGAAAGTACCTTTTCCCATTTTGATTTTGTCAATATCAGCCTAATCAAAATCATAAAAAGGGATAAAAGGATAAAAATTTCTAGTATATGCATCAAATTATATCATCCTTCCAAACATTATCCACTATATGTGCCTCTTCAGGATTTGAAGAAACTTTATGGACTATTAACTTATCATCTTCTTCATATAAAACAAGTGTTTTAGGGGTCAATGAGATGGAATTTGCTATTGCAGCTTTTTCAAAATCAGATTTTCCTTTAACGTCTATATGAGATAAACCCGAGTACCTTTTTAAGAGTATCAAAGGTAAAAAAGAAAATGTATTTTTGTACATTTTTAAAAGGCTACCCAAACTATATACCAATATTTGTATAGTCCCATAAGTAGTATTTTTAAAAAATAAGTTGGTAATTCTAATTGTGATGATAACAACAAAAGTTCCTAAAATTAACGAAAGATCTGAAAAGTCGTTGATTAAAACACTCCAAATTATAAATAAAAAGATGTAAGCCATAAAAACTCCCGTGCCTTATTGATAGGCTAAGTTACGACTGGGATTTCCTATTGTTTTGGATATGTAATAGACAATTTCTTCCATTGTTTGTTTTATATCGTTTGTTTCAATTGAAAATCCAGCCGCTCGGGGATGACCGCCTCCACCATAATTGAGAGCGATCTTTGATACATCTGCCCACTTTTTGGATCTTAATGAAACATGATAGGAACCTTTTTCATATTCTTGAAATACAATGGCGATCTCAACGCCTCTTATGGATCGAAGGTTTTCTACAAATGAAGGAGAGTCTTTTGGTAAAACGTTGTATTTAGAGAGCATATCCAGGGATAATAAAGAATAAGCAATTTGACCATTTAAGGCAAGTTTAAGATTGGAAATGACATCTTTGTACAAATAGATCTGTTCTAATGGTATGTTATCCAATATGGTATTAGAAATATCACTAATATTTGCTCCTTTTTCAATCAATTCAGTGACATCTTTGAAAACTAAAACGTCGGCATTTTGATATTTAAAGAAGCCGGTATCGGTTGCTATTCCTAACAAATTCATTGTAGCCAGTTCTTTGTCGTATTCAACATTTAAAGAGGTTAATATTCTATAAACCATTTGAGCAGTTGAAGCCATCGTGGGGTCTACCCAATTCAAATTTCCAAAATGTGTATTTGTTACGTGATGATCTATCAAAAGGACATGAAAAGCATTTAAATATTTTTCAAATTTTCCTATTCTATCCGGTGATGAGCAGTCTAAAATTACCATGATATCGAAGTTCTTATAAATTATTTTTTCAACATCTTCAAACTTTTTGATCTTCGATTTAACCCAAGGAAATTGTAAAAGATATTCGGGGATTTCATCGTCGATCACTGCAGTCACATTTTTTCCTAATTTTTCTAATCCTAAAGTCATCGATACTAAACTACTCACATCATCTCCATCTGGGAGTATATGCCCTACTATCAAAACATTATCATTCTTACTTATTTCTTCTACGATCTCTTTTAGATTTTCAGACAACTTTTTTCCTCCGTTCTTTTTTGATGGTTTTCATTAAAATAATTTAATAGCGTTGTATACAACCTTTTCAAACTTTCCCTTTATTTTTTCAGTTATTCTAAGTACTTCTTCATGTCTTAGAGGTTGTGGGAGAATGCCAGCAGCCATATTCGTAACAGCGGAAAATGAAATAACTTTTAAATCAACATGATTCGCAGCCATCACTTCTGGTAAGGTTGACATGCCCACAAGGTCTGCTTCATACTTATCAAACATTCTAATTTCAGAAGGGGTTTCATAAGATGGACCCAAAGTCCATAAATAAGTCCCCTGTTTTAGTTCTATATTATCTTTTTTACATTTTTCTATAACGTTTTTTACCCACTTTTTGTCAACAGGTTCAACTAAAGAAGGGAATCTTGGACCAAACTCCTCTAAATTAGGGCCCCGTAAAGGATTTTTGAATGTAAAATTGATGAAATCGACATCTACCACTATATCACCTGGAGAAAATGTTCTGTTTATTCCCCCAGCTGCATTCGTTATTATTAAGCCTTTAACGCCTAAATTCTTCATCACATAAATAGGGAAAACAATATCTTTTAGTTCAATTCCTTCATAAGCATGAAATCGTCCTTTTAATATTATGACCGGGATACCCTCTATGGTGCCTATTACTAAAGATCCTTCATGTCCTACTACAGTTGATTGTGGAAAAAAAGGAATGTCTTTGTATTCGATTACCTTTGGATTTTCTACTTGGTCCGCAATGTATCCAAGGCCAGAACCTAATATTAATCCTAAAATTGGTTTTATTTCTATGTTTTCTTTAATGAATTGAGAAGCTTTATCGATTTTGGTGGTCATAAGTACCTCCTTAGAACAAAATATAAATTTAAAGAGTTAAACTTTTATTTTGATTTCCTATTATTATATGCTTTGATTCATGCGACGTAAGGTTGATTACTTTTTCATTAACCAAAATTTCGATGATGTCATCGTTTTTTTTAATTACTTTTAGAGTTAAACCAGGATATATCCCTTTGTCCATTATGTTTTTTCTTAACGTAGAATCTCCTGAAATATCGTATATTTTTGCAGATTCTGATACATTTAAATCCCAAAGAGAAGTTTTGAAGTCATGAGGCATTTTCTTTCTGTAATTTGAAATAAACTTCTTCGCTTCAGTTAATTCTATAGGGTTTCTTTTAAGGAATAGCATTAATCCATCTAAAGAAATATAAAAATTATCATTCATGTGATGTTCAATACCGCAAGATAAGGTGTATGCTTCTTCTTTTGAAAGTCCTAACACGTTTACAAAAAAATCTATGAGAATTATGTATCTTCTATAAACCTTTTCAGCATTAAGCAAACCTTTTTCCGTAAGTTTTACATAACCGTACCGTTCATGTTTAACATAACCATATTTTTCTAGTTTTCTAATGGCTTCAACTGAGGAAGCATCTTTTACAGACAATATTCGCGAAATATCTCTTACTCTTGGTATTTTTCCATCAATGTGTAAAATATAAATCGCCCTCAAATAATTTTCAAGACTTTCCGAGATATTCTCAGCCAACATTTACTCTCCTTTTTTCAGTACTTCTCTGATGAACAAGCCGGTTTCCATTCCCGTTTCTATCGTTTTCCCATCACATTCCACTATTGGAAAAGATGATGTTTTTCCCTTTTTGACAACAGTAGCCTGTTTTCCGTTGTTTAAAATTACTTGGGTTCCTGTTGGATACAACCCAACTATTGAAAAGAAAATACTTACATAATATGGATCAAAAATTAATCCTGAATATCTTAAGAGAAAACTCATCGCATCGTATGGGGAGTTCCCTATTTCTATATAGGAATCGTAGGCGTCACCTATTTGTAATATTCTTACCAACGGACTTATAGCGTTCTCTTTTAATCTCATGAAAATACCTGTTCCGTCGTAGCGTTCGTGGTGGGTGGAAATAGCATCTACAATTTCTTTTCCTATATTTTTTTGAATATTTTTTAATGTTTCATAAGCGGATACAATATGAGATCTGACCGTTACATCTTCTAGGTCTATATAATCAAATATCACTCTTTTTCCTATCAAGCTGTATCCAATGTCATGGAGTAAACACGTTTTTACAAGAGAGTCGAAGAATACATCTGGCATATTCAATTTTGAAGCAATTATAGAGGCAATAATCGATGTATTTATAGAATGAGAATTTAAAGCTTCATTTCCTATAGCATGGAATAAATTTAGAACGACATCTTCGGCTTTTAAAAATTTCTTATAAATATCTTCTGCAAGGGAATCCAATTCTGAAGGATCTTCCTTTAAATACGTTATATCTTTTACAAATTCGAAATGTTGATGCCATTCATTATATGTTTCCTCTTCTACAATAGGGGGAATATTTTCAAACTCTATGGAGATTTTTTCTTCGATCTTTTTTTCAATAAAATC
>JAALLP010000091.1_pt1 | contig 18692 bp, 25 predicted proteins | sample 7245951 | NCBI WGS metagenome assembly JAALLP01 (sample SAMN13049199, study PRJNA578106) | oil field metagenome | isolation source: filtered produced water from oil reservoir B6 | place: USA:offshore Texas | collected 2016
TTATAATGAATTGACTGACCTGCTGTTTGAAAAACATTATAACAAGTTTATAGAGGAAGGATATTCTGAAAAGAAAGCTAAAAGAATGGCAGAAAAAACTTCTATAGAGGATGCTCGGTACGTTTTTCCAAATGCATGTGAGACGAAGATAGTGTTCACTATGAATGCAAGAGCCCTATTTAACTTTTTTAAACACAGATGTTGTAATAGAGCTCAATGGGAGATTAGGGAATTGGCGACTGAGATGCTCAGATTAGTTAAAGAAGTGGCTCCAACCCTATTTAAATATTCAGGGCCTAATTGTTTAAATGCTCCTTGCCCCGAAGGAAATATGACTTGTGGCAAAGCAAAAGAAGTTAGAGACAAATTTAACTTAGAATAGATATAAATATATATAGATAAATCAATGCTTTTTTGAAAAAATCATATTTTAAAGGACTTTATTAAGCCATATATGGATTTTATGCCATATATGGTTATACTTCTATTAATAGAAGTATTAAGGAGTTTGTGAGCAAAGGCAGAGTTTTCTGAGGGACTTAGAGTAAAATTATAGTAGGCAAAAACAAAAAATAAAAGTAAGATACCGAAGGCACCTTCCAAATACATGTATCATCTTCCTTGAAAAAATATTAGGTATGTAGGCATTGACTGTCTGCCTGAGATTAAACAGTGACATAGAACAAGTAGATAAACTTTTACCATGGTCAGCTACAATTACAGATTCATGCAAAGTAAATACAAAAAATGATGTCATAGCCCTCATCTTTATTACAAAGTGGGGGCTATTTGACGCTTACAAATTAAATAATCATTCTTATGGCACCGTTAATTACGGTGCTTTTAATTTTGTCATTATTGGTATATATTCTATCAAGTCTTTTATCGTTCATTTTAGAATTCTTCATTGATGATACAACTAAAGAAGCAGTCAAAGAATTTAAAACGATTAATGATGAAGTAGTTGAACAAACGATTGCTTCTGATTGTAAATGGTGAAACAAAGATACATTTCTAATCAAATTCTAATTTTTCTCTAAAAGATTTCTAATCCAAATATATTATTGTGTACTTATCAATCAAAAAGGAGAAGATGAATTTGATAACTACAAAAAACCTAACTAAGATATACGAAAACGGCTTCAAAGCCGTAGAAAATTTGAATTTAAAAGTTGAAGAAGGAGATATTTATGGATTTTTGGGCCCTAATGGAGCGGGTAAGACAACAACCATCCGAATGTTAACTGGCCTTTTAAAACCAAGCAATGGGGAAGTATTTATTAATAATATTAATGTGGCCAAGGATAGTGCAGAGATTAAAAAATATATTGGTGTTCTTCCTGAGTCTCACGGCTATTATAATTGGATGACTGGGAAAGAATATCTTACCTATTTCTCAAATCTATTTATGCAAGATGCCGATAAAGCCAAGGAGCATATTTCATATCTTTTGGAAAAGGTAGGATTAAGTAATAAGAGCAATGTTGTCATAGGGCAATATTCAAGAGGCATGAAGCAGCGACTGGGTATTGCTAAAACTCTAATTAATCACCCAAAAGTAATATTCCTTGATGAACCTACTTTGGGACTTGATCCTTCAGGCCAAAAGGATATTCACCATTTAATATTTGAACTGAATAAAAGCATGAATGTGACTGTTTTTATAACCTCCCATATGTTAAAGGACATAGAGGTGCTTTGCAATAAAGTCGCAATAGTAAAAGAGGGAAAGTTACTAGAGCAGGGAACAATCAAAGAATTGCAGGAAAGATATTCTGGAAAATATGATATTAGAATTAAGACTTCTGACAACATAAAATCAATCCAGCGTATTAAAAATATTGATCATATAATTGAGGTAGAGGTCATTGATGAATATATCAACATATCTCTAAGTAAAAGCAGGGATTTAAATGTTGAAGATATTAAGCATGAAATAATTGAAAAATTATTTACAAGTCAAATTGATATATATGAGATTTCCAAAGTAAAAACAACCGTAGAAGATATATTTTTTAAACTAATCGCAGATGGCAAGGAGGAATTGAAGTGAATATTTCAGTTGTTAAAAAAGAAATCAAAGAAAACTTTTTTGCTATGAAAGGAAGCCTATGGCTTTTTGTTGTAACACTGCTCTTTAGCGGTATGGCATATAGTTTTGTTACAGTAAAAGAATTAAGTTTACTTGCTCAAACAGAGATTATGATGACGATGGGAAAGTTAATACTGGGCTTGGGACTTCTCATTACTATTATTTTGGCTTCAGTAAGTTTTTCAAGTGAGAAAGAGCAGAGTACCATAGAGAGCCTGCTGCTTACTCCGGTATCAAGAATGGAATTGGCATGGGGAAAACTGTTTAGCACATTATTTATGTGGATATTAGTGTTTGTACTATCAATACCTTATATCTATACACTGGGATATGGGACGAATATGGCTTTTGCGATGCTTACTTTCATATTTACAGCAGGTACACTCATTATTTTTCTTTTTTCCTGTATTTCAATAGGACTGTCTATTATTTTAGGTTCATCCAAAAATGCCATGATTACATCCATTATAATATTTTTAATATCTGCTATACCTTCATTCCTTTCAACTACTATGAAAAAGGCTGGTTTCGGAATGACTATTGAAAAGTTAAGCCCATTATCTAATGTAATAAATATTATGAAAGAAATTATCATTAATAAACAAGGATTACTTGAACTTTCAAGCCTATTAATTCCATTTTTAATTTGGATAGCAGCCGGGTATATGTTTCTAAGATATGCAGTTAACAAACTTGAGTTTAAGGGAGGAGAGTAGTATGAAGCGGCTGATACTTGTTTTTTCGATTGTTACAATATTAATCACTACCAACCATTCAACAGTGTTTGCACAAACCAATGCAGTTGACAAAAAAATATCCTTAACAATATTGTCTCCTGATAAAGTAAAAGACTATCCGGGAAGAGAAGAAACTATAAAGGTTCGTGTAACAAATAATACAGATAAGGACATCCATGATGTTCTTGTATATATTACCATGGCGGATATAAAAAAGAATATGACAGTGAACTTAGAGGATTATAGTGCAGATAAACCTGTTTTTATAAATACTTTGAAGGTTAATGAATCAAAAACCATTGAATTACCAATTCGATTTGTATATACAAGCGATTATTATCTATATACAACTGTAACCTCAAAGGAGTATAAAGAGATTGTGTCAAGTGATGCAATTCCTGTAGAGATTTTAGGTAATACGAAAATAGATAAATCAAAGGTTATTTCTGTCGTTATTTTTGAACCCTTTGTTTTGATTGGCGGTATCATGCTGATATCTCTAAGGAGACGATATAAATATAAAGTGGTTTAAGAAACGATTTTATGAAGGTATTGCAAGAAGGTTTGATGTTTATATATAATTATAAATAAATATCGGCAGTAAGGATGAAATAGGAGAATTAGAAAGAAATTTCAATAATATGGTTGCCCAGATGAAAAGGTTAGTTAGTCAGATAAAGGGAATGAGTCATACCGTTGAAACAATGTCAAAGGATATGCATACCTCTATTGCAGGAATTATTCAGGAAAGTGCGGCAGGTACAAAAGAAATAACGGTTTCTATTTAGGAGCAGCCAGCAATAATTCAGGATATATTTGCCTTTACCGAGAAAATGGTAGCTTACGCAGAAGAATTGACAAATTCGGTAAACAGGTTTAATGTATAGGGATAAAATATCTTAAATAGGGAGTAAGATTAGATGAAGAAGTATAACATTCTTATTGTAGAAGATGAAAAGCAGATAGTAAGATTTTTAGAACTTGAATTAAAGTATGAAGGATATATAATAGATACTGCCTTCGACGGCAGAGAAGGTTTGAAAAAAGCGGAAGAAAATAGGTATGATTTAATCTTATTAGATATTATGCTACCGGAATTAAATGGAATGGAAGTGTGCAGAAGAATCAGGCAGTTTTCAAACTTACCTATTATAATGCTTACAGCCAAAGACGATGTTACTGATAAAGTAATGGGATTGGATATAGGTGCGGATGATTATATAACAAAACCTTTTGCAATCGAAGAGTTATTAGCAAGAATAAGAGCTGCATTAAGAAGAAAGAGTGAAGTGGTAGAGAATTTGGAAAATCTGCAGATAGGTAATTTGACAATGGATCTGTCAAAACATCAGGTCAATAGAAATGGAAAGTTAATTGAATTAACGAAAAGAGAATACGATTTATTGGAGTATCTTATGAAGAATAAGGGTATTGTTTTAACGAGAGAACAAATACTGGAAAAGGTATGGGGCTATGACTATATTGGAGATACCAATGTTGTAGATGTATATATCCGATATTTACGCAGTAAAATTGATGATTCTTTTACAACCAAACTTATTCATACTGTAAGGGGTGTGGGGTATACGCTGAAGGAGAATACAAATGAGAATTAATTTTTTCAGGTTTACCAAAATCTCTTTAAAATTAACAATGATTTATGCCTTATTATTTTCATTCGTACTAATTTTATTAAATGCCTCTATTTTATATGGTGTAAAGTATTTTCTTGTCCATCAGGCAATCCAGCAGGTCGAAAATACAAGTAGTGTTATGGTAGATAAGATGAAGGATTCTGACGATGGACAACAAGAGTTATTTGATAAAGAATTTATTCGAGAAGTTCAATTTAATGAAAATGTAGATATTAATATTGCAGATATAAATTGTAATATTTTAAATTCATCAGAAAACTATAATGGTGAAATACCAATAACTACGTATTTAGATATTACTAAAAAAATAGAGGCTGGAGAAAAGCATTTAGTATTTAGAAATAGTAAAATTGTACTTAATAACGGAAAAATTGTCTATCTGCAAGTTATTAAAGATATGGAAAATGAATATGGATTTATGAAAATACTATTTGTATTGATGGCTATTGCTGATGCAATTGGTATGTTGATATCTATATTAATAGGTTTTATCATAAGTAAAAGAGTATTGAAACCTATAGACAATATCACTACAACTGCACAAAGTATCAGTATTCATGATTTAAATAATAGAATAGAAGTTACAGGGCCTGATGACGAACTGACAAGACTTGCAAGGACATTTAATGAAATGATTGAGAGACTTAAGTCCTCCTTTGAAAAACAAAGCCAATTCGTATCCGATGCCTCTCACGAACTCCGGACTCCAATTTCTATTATACAAGGCTATATTAACCTGATGGACAGATGGGGAAAAGAAGATAAGGCTGTTCTTCAAGAAGCAATAGACGCTATAAAAAATGAAACTTCAAATATGACTGAACTGATTGAAAAACTACTCTTTCTGGCAAGAGGTGAGAGCGGGACTCAAAAACTGGTAAAAGAAGAATTCTGGCTTAATGAGTTGATTAATGAAGTAATAAAAGAGAGCAGGATCGTCTCCCCAAATCGTGATATATATTCTAAGCAAAATGATTCTCAACGCATTTTTGCAGACAGAAGACTTCTAAAACAGATGCTCCGGGCTTTAGTTGATAACAGTATAAAATTTACTTCAGAAGGTGGAAAGATAGAAATAAATGCAATTAATGATGGAGATAATGCAAGAATTATTATTAGTGATAATGGCATAGGAATTCCTGAAGAAGAAATACCATTAATATTTAACCGGTTTTACCGTATAGACAAAGCAAGGGCACGAGGTACGGGAGGAAGCGGATTGGGATTGTCCATTGTCAAATGGATTGTTGATGCCCACGGAGGAAGTATTTCTGTTAAAAGTGCTGCTGGAAAAGGCACAGATATCACAATAATCCTTCCTTAAAAACAAATTATATATTAGAAAAAGCCTGTAAAAATTTGCAGGCTTTTTCTAATGCAATTTTAATGTTTACCTAATGGTGTTTTAAGAAAATATTTCTATAATAAATTCATACTAAAACGAGAGGAGGTGAGACTATGGATTTAAAAGGTAAGAACATAAATAAATTAAAACAGGAAAAGGAGAGGATGTCCATGAATAAGAAAATACTTGCCCTTGCTTTAGGAGGAATCTTTGCAGTAGGAATTGCATTTGGCTCCTTGGGATTAACTAATGTCAATGCTTTTGCTTCTGATAACAATGCTGCTAAAAAGAGTGCTATAGCCACTGAAAAAGTAGAAAAAGAAGATAAGGAAGATATCAATATTTCAAAGGCAAATGTTAAAATTAGTCAGGAAGAAGCCAAAAATATTGCTCTTTCTTCACAAAAAGATGCAAAAGTTTTAGAAGTAGAATTGGAAGATGAAGATGGAACCATTGTTTATGGAGTTGAGGTGCAAACAGCACAGAATAAATATGATATCAAAATTGATGCAAATACAGGAAAAATACTAAAGACTGAAGCAGATGACGAAGAAGATAGCAGTATAGAGAATGAAAGTGAAAATGTAAATGACAATGACGATATAAATGAAGAAGTAGAAGAGTAGCAATAAGCCGGGATGTCCTTCCCATAAGGCTATCCCGGTTTATGTATATAGAAAAATTTTAATACGGCTGCGATAAGCACATCATTAAGTTGAAAATGATGTAGCAATAAGTCGAGAGCAAAGGAAGTGATAACCTTGGAGGAATTTATAATAAACTTCATACAACTGCTACAAGCTTATGGAGTAATAGGACTTATTACTTTATCCTTTGCAGAATCGTCTTTTTTTCCAATACCTCCTGACATACTATTAATACCTATAGTTTTTGCCAATAGAAAATTAGCTATAATCTATGCTTTGGTTACAACGGCTGCGTCAGTTTTAGGTGGTATATTTGGACATATGATAGGTAGGAAGTTTGGGAAACCATTATTGATAAGGTTCTTTAAAGAAGATAAAATAATTAAAGTTCAAAATTATTTTGAGAAGTATGGAGGGTGGGCTGTTGCTATAGCAGGACTTACTCCTATTCCCTATAAAATTTTTACAATATCTGCAGGTGTTTTTAATGTAAGACTATCTATATTTATATTGTGTTCTATAATCGGCAGGGGTATTAGATTCTTTTCTGAAGGATTATTCATATTTCTGCTTGGAGACGCTGCAAAGTATTATCTTGAAAATTACTTTGAAATCATAACAATTGGAATAACTATATTGTGTGCAATGCTTTACTATGTATGGAAAAAGTTAAAAGATACAGGTATTGTTAAGGGTACTGGAATAATTGCGTACCTTAAAAGTAAGTATTATAAAATCTATGAATTTATGCTGAAGTATAAAAAATATGATTTGATTGGAATATATATTGTTGCCAGCGCTTGCTTGTTTTTACTATTTTTATTTATATATTTAGAACTTAGATGACCAGTTTATGAATTGTAATAACAACTATTCTTGCAATTATAAAGAGAAATGGGGGAGACAATGGAGGGTATATTATCATGTATATTGTTATTTGGCAAAAGATAAAATAGAATTTACTTACGCAAAAATTAAAAGAATTTTATTAGAAAAGTATGGACATAGCAAACAAATTTCAAAATGAATATTTAATATATTTCAACATAGAGTGGCAACCTAACTAATTAACTAATAGTGAAACATTTTAACGAAGTTAAATAAAAGGTTAAATAAATACAGAATAACATAACGAGAATAAGAGGTGAAACATTGATAAAGGACTATTTCATTATGCTAATTGAGCAATATGGTAATTCAGGTATTATAGTAAGTCTGATGCTAGAGTTTTTAGGCTTGCCAATTCCCGGAGAACCTTTAATGGCTTTTTTGGGATACTTAACATGGAAAAACCCTAGTGAATCGTTAATATTATCTATTATTTATGCTGTAATTGGGACATTTTTGGGTTCGGTATTGGCTTATGCGATTGGTTTTAGGTATGGTGAAAATTTTCTTATAAAATATGGTAAATATATTTTTATTACACAAGACAAGTTGGAATATACTGAAAGAATGGTTAATAAAAATAAAGTTTTATTGCTGTTATTTAGCAGATATATACCGGGAGTCAGGCATATTGTACCTTATTTAAGTGGAATAAGTAAAATAAAATTAAGCAGTTTTTTACTTTATAACCTTATCGGTTCGATCATATGGTGTACATCATTTATTGGACTAGGATTTGTATTGGGTGAGAATTGGAATAGAATTGAAATGATAGCAAAAGGCTATTTCTCTATTTTTGTTCTATTGATTGGATTTATTTTTATAGTAATTAAATACTTCGGCAAATATAAAAAAATGATATTTACCGTCACTTTCCCAGTGCTGTTATTTATAAAACTTTCTGAAGACCTTATAAGGAATGAACTGACTGTATTTGATCAAACCATATATGATTATCTGTCCACATTTATTTCTAAAAGTACGACAACTATTATGGTAGTTATAACTTATATGGGCTCGGCTCAAATTTTAGTCCTTATTGCTTTGTTAAGTTATGTAATTTTAAGAAGAAATAAAAATTATACTCTCTATGGAAAGGTTATAGCGGTAAATCTAGGTGCTACATGGATTTTTAATGAAGTATTTAAAGTTATATTCCACAGGCAAAGGCCGGATATACTGCGTCTGGTTGAGGTTGGCGGATTTAGTTTTCCAAGCGGCCATTCTATGGTAAGTTTAAGTTTCTATGGATTGATATTATATTTTGTTTATAAAAATACTGAAGATAGTTTAAAAAAATATTTACTTGTAACTTTTTTTAGTTTGCTTATTCTTTCTATAGGAATTAGCAGGGTATATCTTGGAGTTCATTATGCGAGTGATGTTCTTGCGGGTTTTTCAGCAGGATTTGCATGGCTGGCTATATTTATAACATTGATAAACAAATATTATCGATAAAAGATATACATTGGCTGTGGGAAATAATATTTTAAGATTAGTATGAGAATATGTAGAAACGAAAAGGAATATGTTAAAATTAGAATAAGAAAGGACATATTTACGTGAGTAGTAAAGAAAACAAAGAAATTTATGACCTAAGAAAATATGAATTTTTTAAAAAAACGTTAAGTTATTTATTATTTACTATTATTTTTATAATCACATCGGTATTATCTTTGATATTTATATACCATATTTTTAGTGATAAAGTAGTATTTTTGAGACTAAATATTTTCTCATTTGATGTGTTATTGAAGATTTCTATACTTCTAATTGTATATTTTCTTTTTGATAGCTTCAGATTATTTTATACACTAAAAGCATTAAATGTAAATATTCAATTTAGATATATAGTAAAATTAGTGTTTATAAATATATTTATTTCTAATATAACTCCTTTTGCTACAGGAGGAGGATTTGCACAAATATATTTTTTAAATAAAAAAGGCGTGTCTATTGGAGATGCTACTGCAGCTTCTACCATAAGAACAGTGCTACCCATAATTTTTTTCTCAGTCTCTACGCCCATAATCTTAATGTGCAACAAGAATATTTTGGGGATATTTTCTAATGACAGAATATCCATATATATGGGCATATTTATGCTAATATATATTTTTATAGTATACCAAATTTACAAATTAATTAAAAAACCAAGAAATATTAAGAAGTTAGTATATAAATCAATATATTTTTTAGAAAGCAAAAAAGCAATAAAAACTCAAAAGACTAAGAAGTTAATAAAGAAGATTTTTATGGAGATTGACAGATTTTCAATAAATATAACAAGGTTTTTTTACGGAAATAAAAGAGATATAACTTTATCTATAATTTTCACCGTATTATTTCTTTTATCCTTATTTACATTTTCAGTAATACTTATTAAAGAATTAAATCCCAAAGCGTCCTTAGCAGATATTATCACATCACAGATAGTGATAACCTCTATAATGTATTTTGCTCCTACGCCTGGTGCAACAGGAGTAGCTGAAGGAGGATTTACGCTAATATTTGCTAATTTTGTAAAAAAAAGAGATATAGTTTCACTTACTTTTGCATGGAGATTTTTTACTATATATTTAGGGATGATTGTCGGAATGATAGCCTTTTATTTAGAAATATTTAAGGTAAAATCGAAAAAACAATAAAAAAGGTATGTACAATTTTAGGAGGCTTTTTATGAGAAAAAAAGCAAGCTTAAAAATCATGTTATATTTAGATATAGCAATATTGTTAATTCTTATTTTTTACAAGAGCTATCTGTTCATTTATGAATCTAATTTTCAGTCAAATAATATAAATAATATAAAAGCAATAGAAAAAAGAATTGATAATGAAAATAAATTTTCCTTTGCAGTTTTGGGGAATATAGAAAATTCAATAGATATTTTTGATAAAAAAATTATTAATGAGATAAATAATGATAAAGATATTGACTTCGTTGTTTCTACAGGTAATGCAGTACTTGATGGAGCAGAGGATAAATACAGAATATTAAATGAAAGTTTAAATAGATTGAATATACCCTCAATTGTAGGAATTGGAGATAATGAAATTTCGGATGGAGGAGACGAAAGATTTTATAAACATTATGGACCGTTTTATTTTTCTTTTATATTAAATAACGCTTATTTTATTTTTTTAGATACAACGGGAAAAACTTCAGTTTCATGGCAGCAGGAATGGTTAAAAAAAGAGTTGAAAAACGCTAAGAATTATAAATATAAGTTTGTATTTATGAATAAAGCACCTTTTGAAATAAAGGAAGATGCTTTCTTTGACAGTAAAGAAAGCTATATAACTGATAAATCCTATCGTAATTTCTTGATAGATACTTTTTCTAGGTATAATGTGACAGGAGTATTTGCTACTGGTTCGGAAATTTACGATTCTAGAAAAATCAAGGGAGTTAATTATTATTTAAGTGGAGGAGCAGGCGGAAGACTCCTTGTCCATAGAAAAAATAGCTATTATCACTATATGAAGGTAGAAGTAAAATCAAATGGCGTATCTTATAGTATTGTTAAACAAGAAACACCAGCACAATATGTTCTAATTCGTAGATTAGAAAATATATGGATTTATATACATTCCCTTTTTTATATTAATCTTATCAACTTTATTATAATAATAGGTATTTTAATGTTTTTTGGAATAGCCGTACATATAAGGGCAGAAAAAGAAGTGGATTATTATGAGGATTTTAATAGTTCAATTAAGGATGAACTTACCAAAGATAAGTTAAATATTGCAATGTTTACGAATAATTATTTACCATTTATAGGTGGAGTTCCTATTTCTATTGAACGTCTTGTAAAAGGACTAAAAAATCGTGGACATAATGTATATGTATTTGCACCTGAATATCCAGAGAAAACGATTAATGAGGAGAAAAATGTAATTAGATGTAAGCTCCTAATGTATTATAAAACTAAACAATTTAAATTTGCCATTGCAAATATTTTTTCACAAAATATCGAAAAAGAGTTTTTGAACTATAATTTTGACATTGTACATGTTCATCATCCTTTTTGGATGGGTTCTAAGGGGTTAAGACTTGGGAAAAAATATAAACTTCCAGTGATTTTAACCTATCATACTCGATTAGAGAAATACTCTCATTTTTTACCCTTTTTCAAATTAATATTTAAAAATATATTATCCCACAATATTATTCAGAGATTTTCTCAAAAATGTAATGCTATCATTGCTCCTACAAATACTGCTAAGAAATACCTTGAAAATGTTGGAGTGAGCAGATATAAAGTTACTATACCTACAGGAATTGATTTTGATTATTATGATAATATAGATAAGAAGAAATTAATAGCTATTAATGAAAAATACAAGCCTAATGGAGAAATACTTTTATGCACAGTTTCCAGATTATCTAAGGAGAAAAACATTTATTTTCTTTTAGAAGGAATAAAATACATAAGGAAACATACGGATATTCCATTTAAATGCATTATTATAGGAGATGGACCTGAGAAAGATAATATTTTAAAGGTAATTGAAGATACAAATTTGAAGCATATAGTTAGTTTACTAGGTTCTATTACACCGGAAGAGATTCCTAAATATTATATTGTTTCAAATATTTTTATTTTTAGTTCCCTGTCAGAAACACAAGGAATGGTGATATTAGAAGCAATGGCAGGGGGATGTCCTGTTGTAGCTATAAGGTCGAGTGGAATAGATGACATTATTCAAAATGAATACAATGGGTTTAAAACTAAAGAAGAAATAGATGATTGGGCTGACAAAACCATGTACTTAATGAAAAACCCAGATTTATTGAAAAAAATGGGTCATAATGCATATGAGTTTTCAAAAAGATTTTCACTAGATAAGATGGCAGAAAGAGTTGAGAAAGTATACTATAAATCAATAAAACATATCAAAACTTATAATGAAATTAGTAGATAATTAGTTGGATAGGTGATATAAAAGGCAAAAATAAAGAAGTAGAGGGGAATGTATAGTGAAAATATTTAGAAAAATTTGTGGGAAGATTATTAGTGTAACATCTATCTACTATATTGAATTAGTTTATAAAACAAGTAAGATAATAAGAAAAGGTTTAATAGATTTATTAGAAAGTGATGACAAGGAAAAAGTGGTCATTGTTTTTTGGCATGGAGATAGCTATTGCCTTTATCCTGTTTTAAAAGGAAAGAAGTTACATGTAATTACTACCAAAGACCGTAGAGGTGACTATATTTCTTTAATATGTAAATATTTTGGATACGATACGATACGAATTCCTGATGAATCAAAGGAAGGACACTATTTATTTAAAATTGTAAGAACAATCAATAAAGAAGATGAGACAAATCTTGCAATTGCAATCGATGGACCATTAGGACCTTACCATGTACCAAAGAGTTTTGCATTTGTAACTGCACTATTGGCTAAAAGAAAAGTTATGCCTGTGACTATAAAGATAAAAAGAAAAATAGAGATAAAAAGTAGATGGGATAATTATAAAATTCCTTTGCCTTTTAATAAAATAGAAATATATGCTGCGGAGCCAATAGATGTAACAAAAGAAGATATGAAAGATAATTTTATGATTGTAAAGAATAAAATTAAAGACATTATGGAGAAGTGGTAGAAAAATTACGGGGTATTATTGTACTTTATATGTAAAAATACAGAAAAGAAAATTTAAACGACTGTATTGACCAATGAGGTGTAAAAATGGGTAATTATAAGTTGATTCACATGTTGAAACGGAAGATAGTAAGTATTATTTTGCCAGTACCGTGGAAGGCGTGATTGCGTATACCGTTACTGCAGGAGTCGCTGTTTGTGCGGGAGACCCTATATGTAAAGAAGAGGATGTAGTTATATTATTGAGTGAATTCACTACCTTTTGCAGGCAAAATGGCTTAGATATCTGTTTCTGCCAAACTACAGAAAAATTATTAAACAATTTTAAAAGTATGGGATTTGGTATTACAAAATATGGAGAAGAAGCAATGTTTGATCTTGATATTTATAACATATCTGGCAAGAAGGCAGCAAAAGTAAGACAAGCGATTAATAAAGCTAATAAGATAGGAATTGAGGTTTTTGAATACAAACCTCTCAAAAAAAGAGAAAAATAACTTGAAGAACAAATTATGGAAGTTTCACAAGAGTGGTTATCCTTCAAAAAGAGTGGAGAGTTGTCCTTTATGCTTGGAATCATAGCATTAGATAATCCTATGGATAGGAGATACTTTGTTGCAGTGGATTCAGAAAATACTGTACAGGGTTTTGTTGTGTTTGTGCCATTCCAAGGAGGGAATGGTTTTTATGCTGATGTAACCCGGAGAAGAAAGAATACTCCTATGGGTGTGATGGAAAAAATAATTATTACTGTGTTTGAAACGATGAAAAGCGAAGGTGTAAAATGGGGCAGTCTGGGATTAGCACCGCTGGCCAATGTTAGAGAAAGTGAGCAATGTAAACCAATCATTGGTTTGGTATTGGAATTTATCTATGAGCATTTAAATAATTTTTATGGGTTTAAAACACTGCACCAATATAAGAAAAAATACGGACCGACATTATGGGAGTCCAGATTTCTTGCATATTATCCGGCCGTCTTTCATAGCGCTCTTTAGGTGTTAAACCCGAAAGGGTTTTCTCTATGGCAAATAGTTTGTTGCAAAACTTAAGACCTTCCATGGCAACAGATGAGGATATACTTGATTTATCCTTTATATCCTTTAAAGCATCAGTAAAGCCCCTTCTTACATGGGCAAAGCAGCCAACAAGAGTAACATCCTCCACTTAAATAGTTTATTAAGTAGGCCCATTTACAATTACCCCTTGATCTATATACTTAAAAGCTGGCGTTCTAGTATATTTTACTTTGCTCCGTTTATAGCAGACTTCAATTCCCTCTCAACTTCGACTGCAATATTTGATAATTGATCATCGTCCACCATTCCAATAAGTTGAGTAGGCTTTATCATTCCAATAAATACTGAGTTATTATCTTCATAAACTACCATTTTACAAGGTAAGAAGTACCCCACTTCTATATGCTTTTCTAACACTTCTTTAGCTTGCTGTGGATTACAGACCTCTAATATTTTGAAGTTTTTATCAAAATCTAATCCTTTTTCTTTAAGTTTATCCTTGAAGTTTAATTCCCATAATACTCCAAAGTTATGATTATTCAGACTTTTCTTCAAATTTTCTATAGCCCTTTCAAAATTCTTATCTGTTTTTACTTTGTAGTTTATCTCTATAAAAATCCTCCTTTAAATATTTGAGGAAATTGCATAATTAAAATTTATACTTAAAACTTAAAATTGTATACAATTTATTTTAATAAAATCAATACTATTTAAAATATTTATTCATATTTAGTATAGATTTTATGCAATATGAAATTGTTGCTAATGCTAAAATAAAAGAATACCCTATGGTGACTTAACTAAACAGATAGATAATAAATTCAAAGATGAAAGCCGTATCCTAGTTGAAGTATTAAACACTACTGGTAACAAACTAAAGGAGATTATGATAAATATTAAAGAAGTTTCTAAAAATGTTAACTATAGTAGTAATCAGCTATCCACATCATTAGAGGATTCAAATATATCTATGGATGCAATCGGATACAGTATAAGTGAAATTGGTATTAATATAGAAGAAGTGACTAACTTATAAGATGATTAATTACTTTAAAGTTTAAAATGGTTCACAAACAATATTATGGAAATTGCGTTTAATATTTGATTGAATTTATTATACTAACATAAGAGAGCGCTGATATAGCTTGTTCGTCTTTATAATAGTTTATTTACTTTTCTCATTAAAATCTTTATTCTTATTATAAAAAACCAGCCTTCTAGGATAATTGGATTTTACCATAGAAGGCTGGTTTAAAGTTTCTTTAATTGTCTATCTGATATTAGTAACTATAGCTTTCTTCAGCAGCTTCTGCATCTGCTTTAGTTTCATGAACTGTACCATAAGGATGCTGAGGTGGAGCATAAATTGAATACAATTTAATTGGTTTGTTACCTGTATTAATTAGATTATGCCATTTGCCTGCAGGTATGATGAAGGCAAAATCATCATAGACTTTTGCCTGAAAGTTCAGATTATCTTTTCTATCACCCATTTTAACAATCCCCTGACCTTCTTCAATACGTATGAATTGATCAACTGTGGGATGAACTTCTAACCCTATGTCTTCCCCAACCTTGATGCTCATTAATGTAACTTGCAAATTGTCTCCTGTCCATAATGCAGTACGAAAAGTATTATTTTGCTTAGTAGCCTCCTCAATATTAACTACAAATGGTTCAGGTCCATAATCCTTCAATCTAATAAACTGTCTCCAAAAGTCTGAATTATACATTGGTATATTAACCCAGTAAGGATATGGATACATTCTATAAACATTATGCATATTGTGTGAGTTATATATTGGTGTGTTAACATAGTAAGGACATGGATATGGTTTATAAACATTGTACATATTGCTCATTCCTTTCATACGGTTTATAATATCATATGCTCCATGCTTAGAAAAAGTGCTTTAATTTACAGGAATGCTAAACATAAGGGGATAGTTCTCTTGAAAGCTATTTTAATCCAAAATCCAATCTCTATGCATGTGGAATGCTGCGTAAGAATACGTAGTAAAGAATAGCTGTAATGTAAGCAATATTAATGGATACAAGGATTTTTGATAATAATTCAAATAAGCCTAAAATGAATAAATTTAAGGATAAAGAGATTATAAATCGGATTGAAATAGAAATTGCATTACGGATACCGTATTGTGTAGATATGTTTAATAATTTAATAAAGTAGAAAAAGGCCATGAAAAGATAAGAGGATTTTTCATGGTCTTTTTGTGCTTTATAATTGTTGATTTACAATTAAAAAGGTGCAAAAGTTATACTTCGTGGGAAAGTTGAAGGAAATCTGATGTGGCCATCTATTGTTATAGATGTAACTAATGATATGACTATCGCTCAAACGGAACTCTTTGGCCCAGTTGCTACTATTATACCTGTAGATAGTGAAGAAGAGGCAATCAAGATTGCAAATGACAGTGATTTTGGATTAAGTGGCGCTGTATTTTCCGGGTCACTTGAGCGAGGAATTCGAGTGGCAAAGCAAATCGAAACAGGCATGATTCACGTTAATGACCAGACAGTAAATGTTGATCCAGGTGCTCCGTTTGGTGGAGAAAAAGCTTCTGATCTTGGCAGATATTGTGGAGTAGAATGGGCTATTGACGATTTTACTACTGTAAAGTGGGTTTCAGTTCAGAACGAGTATAGACAATGGCCGTTTTAGTAGCTCTTTAATTCAGATTTTTTAAATTACTAGGTAGTAGCTTGTAATACTTTATTAAAGGTTGTTAATCAAATTCAGATTAACAACCTTTTTTTAGGTGTGCCGAGCATGCGTAACAACTTGGTGGTAAGAGGGGCTGGCCGTGCCAACCACTAGCCAAAGGCAAGGGTGTCCACCGTGAGGTGGAATCTGAAGGAAGCCGGAGGCAAAATCCTGGTCCGAGGTATATGAATCACATTCGAGGCTATATAAACTGGGTGAGTTTGCTAAACAAAACAAAGCCCAAAACGGTCCGAAAGTTTATACAGTAAATGTGGCGGATATATGGGAGTAAAGTGGTTACGCTTACACCGAGAGGTCTCAAGGATACGTTATTAAAATAATTAATTACCTCCTAAATATTATTAGGATCAGGACGGTTCTTGTGGTCGCAAATCTAACCGAGCAGCAATAAATCTTTAATAAACTAGAAAGAAGGTTTTATAAAAAATGTATATATTTCCTTGAACGAGTAGAGGAAACAGTAAGCCCACAATTAATAATGTGGGTTTTAATTTTGAAAAATTCACATAAAAATTCCAAATTATGAAAAAAAAACAGATTGAATAATAAGTTAAAAAAAGCTATAATAAAAATATATTGACTAAGACAATAAGAAAAAATTGGGAGGTGAATCATTGATAGGTCTAGAATATATACTTAGCTTATACAATATGCAGCATATAGAACTTGCAGAAAAGCTAGGAATAAAGAAGCAAAATATAAACCTCTGGATTAAGAAAAAACAAAATATATCTAAAAAATATCTCCCGATTTTAGAAGAAACCTTTGGTATAAAAAAGGAGTACTTTAATAAAGAAATAGATGAAATAGATAAACTTGAAATTCAAAAAGAAAAATTAAGTGGTATGTTTATTCAAAGTGAAAAATTCGTTGAAGAGCATCAAGGTAGGATAGATAATCTTTCTATCTATGGTCAAGAACTAAATGCAACAACTTGGAAACTATGTAAAATGAATTTAGCTATTAGAGGATTAGATGGAAATATGGAATACCACCAGCAGGTAACGCCAATTATGCATGGCTTCAGCATATAATATATCATCTCGCTCCAAATGGAGTATCAGGAGTTGTACTTGCTAATGGTTCATTAAGCTCAAACACATCAAATGAAGGCAATATAAGGAAGAATATAATAGAAGCAGATTTAGTAGATGCTATAGTTGCACTACCTGATAAGTTATTTTACTCAACAGGTATTCCAGTGTCACTTTGGATTCTTAATAGAAATAAGAAAGATAATCCAAACTTTAGAAATAGAGAACATGAAATATTGTTTATAGATGCAAGACATCTTGGAGAAATGATAGATAGAAGACATAGGGAATTAAAAGATGAAGATATCAAAAAAATTGCTGATACTTATCATAACTGGAGAAATTTAAATAATGGAGAATTGAGAATGAGGATAAAGGGTCTTTTAATTCTCAATTCTCAATTTTCAATTCTCCATTCAAGAAAGGGGGAGCTACATTGATTTCATACATAAATTTCAATGAATCAGATTTAGAAAAGGCTTTTATAGAGCTTTTGATGGAACTTGATTATGAATATAAATATGGTCCTGATATTGCGTATGATGGAGATTTTCCAGAAAGAAAGGATTATAGAGAAGTAATACTAGAGCAAAGGGTAAGGGATGCATTATTTAGATTAAATAGAGATTTGCCTGATGAAGCTATAGAAGAAGCCTATAGAAAAATAAAAACTTTTAACAGTCCACTACTAGAAGAAAACAATCGATATTTTCATAAACTTCTTGTAGAGGGAATAGATGTACCAGTTAGGGAAAAGGGATTAAATAGAACAAAAAAAGACTATTATAAAAATCCTTGCAGCCTATCATCAGTATTTTGCCGTAAAAAAAGCTATTGAAAAAACAAGACTTGCAGTTAGTGAAAAGGGAGATAGAAAAATAGGGGTAATATGGCATACACAAGGCTCTGGAAA
>JAALLP010000093.1_pt1 | contig 18643 bp, 24 predicted proteins | sample 7245951 | NCBI WGS metagenome assembly JAALLP01 (sample SAMN13049199, study PRJNA578106) | oil field metagenome | isolation source: filtered produced water from oil reservoir B6 | place: USA:offshore Texas | collected 2016
AAAACTAAGGTGGCAGCAAGATGTTAACTTCGGACACTACACTGATCTACATATACATACTCTTCATTTCGGTTTCACTGGCAACCGGAATGGCAGCCATATATTTCTGGGTGAGAGTGCATCTCGAGACCCAGAAGGGATCTATAGCCTGGCTGCTCCTGGCACTTACTGCCGTATTCCTTATCACCACATCAATCTTCTCATCGGTTGCTGTAAGCAACTCCGACCCTCTGGTCACAGAAACGATACTGATATTCCTTGGATTCTGGGGTGCTGTCTATACAAGTATCTTTGCTGCCGCCGGTTTTATGATGTTCAATGCATTCAGGACGATTCCCCGTGAAAAACTTGGAGATTTCCTGCTAGAAGGCATGGTCTTCCAGAAAGGTCAGATATTAAAATCCGCATGCGGAAAGAACTGTTCGATATGTGAAGAATATACCGGGGAAAAATGTCAGGGATGTATCCCGAAAAACAAGGAAGAAGGTGAGAGCTGTTCCATCTATGACTGTGTCGTTGAAAAAGGAATGACATCCTGTATGGACTGTGACAGCAACACCAACTGTGATACCTATAATTACGAGATAGTCCAGTGTCCGCTGAACAATGATATCGGAACTCTTCCTGAACTTGAACATACAGCCAGTATATTCAAGCGCTCAACACTTCTGGAATACACACCCCAGGCAAGATATGAGGATGCGGTTATTGAAATTTGCCTCAGGTTCTATGGAGAGATGGTGAACACGGTTCTTGTATCCACCCAGCCACGCACCGCGCTCTACAAGGAGAAGCTTGGCGATCTCATCGATATCGGTGCCATGAAGTTTATCGAGATATCTTCCACTGCAACGACTGTCAGTGAAGAGAACGGCATAATTAAGCTGCCTGTTAAGGAGCTTGACAAGTTCTTCGACCTGACCGCCAGACTACCAAAGGACTGTGCTGTTGTTTTTGAACCTGTTACCCAGCTTATTCTAAGCGAAGGTGAGACAAAAACCTATGATTTCATGTCCGGTATGGTTGAAAAATTCAATTCCAGTGAACTGATACTTATCGGGCTGATCAATAAAACAGCCCATGAAGAAAAAACGGTCTCGAGGTTTGAAGGACTCTTCCTCAATCTTGCCGAGCTGGTAAAGAACCGGATACGCATTGTAAAGGGAGGGAAAGAAGAATACATCCGCTTCTTTGTAGGAGAGAAATTCTACATGGAAGAAACAGAGGATACTTAAAAAACGTTATCCAATGAAAGAAAAAGGTCAGAAAATGCAAGAACTTGATAGCCTGGAGATAGATGCCCTGAAGGAGATCGGAAGCACCGGTATGGGAAATGCTACCACAGCACTCTCTAAACTGGTTGGAAGACCTGTCAGGCTGAATCTATCGGATGCCAGAATGTTCAGTCTGCAGAGTATTGCAGCCTCGATCCCCGATACAATTACAATGACAGGGGTGATGGTTAATACGGGAGGCAAGCTCAAAGGTGCGGCTGTGCTCTTATTTGAATTCGCTAACTCGGTCCTCCTGAGCGATCTGATGCTTGACAGTAATGAGATTACAGGTGACCCTTCAATGAACGAATCCGCACTTTGCGAACTCGGCAATGTTTTCACCGGCTCTTACTTTAGTGCTCTTTCTTCTTTCCTTGACCTTGGAATATATCAGGACCCGCCGGTAATTACTATCGGACCGGCACAGGAGATATTTGAAAACGCATTCTCACGTATGGGAGTGAAACCGACTGGAATACTGACCATCGAAACAATGTTCATGGTACACAATGCAGGAGACGGAACAGGACTCAACACAATATACGGGGACATGTTCCTGCTTCTGGAACCTTCATCCACCCAAGGGCTGCGTGCTTCAATACAAAAGCTCCTGGCCTGAATAAGTGAGTAAATATAATCAGCAGTTGATGCGATATGAAGAATAAATGGATACAACATCTGGAGAAGAAAAAATCCCGTAACAATACGGAAGGATCCTCATTTGTGGAGATGTTGCATTCCCTGGCAAAGCTTGACGACGGATCCGAATCTGAATCAGGTGCTTCAGGATATTCTGGTGCAAAGACCCGGAAATATAGTCTTGAAGATATACAGCAAGAGCTTGCATACGATATCCGTACCGAAAAGGACCCTGCGATCGAAGATGAAGTTATTCCTGACAATAATCAAAGTCAGCTCACTGAGATATGCAGATGGACCGCAAGGAGCCAGCGCGCTTATGAAACCGGGATCGATACATATGAAGATGATTATGTGCGCTTGTTGCAACTGCATAACGGCCAGCTTGTTCTGAGATACAATGTTGCAGGGGAGGACACTTTTGAGATGGATGTAGGATCCATCGAGGAAGCTGACAGCCTTATAATGGAAGATAATATGACCACATCAGAGCTCTATCCCGGGAATCCGGAATTGCAGTGGTCTAAAAAATAATCTTATTTTAATATTAACAGTTAAATTCAATGGTAAAGAATAAAAACTATCAGTACAATTAATATATAAATAAAGTATTTAAGGCGCTAAGGTGCGAGATGAATAAAGGAGACCCATAACAATGATGGACATCGCGATATATTCACTTGTTGACGATATGGTCAGCAAAGCAGGAACGGAGGGTGTTGTAGAATACTGGCTCCGTGTGGGTGAAAGCTATGCGGAAAGGATGGGAAAGGAAGCTTATGTCGGCTGGCCCGCCTTTAACGTGGCAATGAAAGAGGGCAGGACCTCTCTGACAGTGGAAGGCGAGGTAAACGTACTGACCGACCTTGCGATCATAGACAAGGACGGGGATGTGATCGGATATGTCTATGCTCTCAAGACATGTCCCATGGCACCGACCATGAGAAGATACATATCCAGAATCGGCCCGATCCCGGATTCTGATACTGACGTTGCTGACAGTTACAATAACCGCATCAGGGATTCTGCTGTTTCAAACTATTGCATTACACACCAGAAGTTCAGGGAAGTTGCAGCTAACAATATCACCGTTGCAAAACAGGCTCTTGAATGTCTCCAGCTTGCAAACAAGGGAATGACAGGAGACGTAAAGATGGTGCCTGAGAACCTGGCAAGGATAAACGTGGACGAGCGCCACATCAAAAGTATACTCCGCAGTGCATCATGTGTCTTTGCTCTGATAGTCAAAGGTAAAAGTGCAGGCGAAGAAATAATCGAGTGATTGTGATAATATGGCCGAGAATATTGAATCAAATCCTTTTGTTGATGTTTCTGTATATCTCTTCTTTGAGGATATTTCAGATAAACAGGGAGTAGAAGGTTTCACCAATTACATGGTAGGACAGGCACAGTCCCTTGCAAAATCAGTCCCCGAGGAGGAATATGAGACATGGGATGACTTCGCAAGTGCTGTCGTTAGCGGTGAATCCGTATTCTCATCCTTTGAGAGTATAGAGCAGATCAGCAAATGCGGCTTCGTTACCAATATATGCCCCTTTTCCAAGGCTATCAGGGAATACATAAAGAGAATAGGCAATTTCAATCCTGTACACATCGAAGCCACTGACCATTACAACCACACGATCCAGCCATCCGCCGCCCACAGTGCATGTATGATGCATCAGACCTACAGAAGAGAGGTCGCAAAAAGAATAACTGTCGGAGGAAAACCACTCCAGTATGCACAGATAGGTGCAAAGGCATACACCGGAGAGATAGCACTTCCACCTGAATCATGGAAGAAGGTACTTCTGGAGAAAGCAGGCATTTCAGAGACACAGGGATTCATGGAAATGCGAGAGAACAGCTGCCTTTACCTGCTATATGTTGAAGGCTGAGCATTAAATCCCGAATTAAGGGTCTTCTTCATCTTTGAAGGACCCTGACCTTACTTTTTTTTTAAATCCACAACAGATCATACCGCCTTTTGATTGGTAAAAAGTGATAGTATACAAGCCTTTCTATTTGAATGAGGTCAGTTAGCTTTATAAGAGCAAAAGCCAATTAATTCTTAATGAGTCCTCTACTCATTTTCCTTATAGCACTGGCCTTCGTGCTGGTGCTAACGGCACGGCTGAGGGTTCATCCATTCATTAGCTTGATAGCAGGGTCAGTATTGGTGGGGTTCCTTGCGGGTGAAATCGAAGCCACTCTTGATACGATAACCGCAGGTATGAGCAGTATATTTGCACAGTATGCGATAATAGTCACCTCAGGTAGCATTATCGGTGTAATACTGCACAAGACCGGTGCCACCGCACTCATAGCTGAGGATATAACAAAGATATTCAAAAAACCAATTTTCGCAATCGCATTACTCGGATTTGTGTTTGCGGTGCCCATGATGTGCCTGATACTGGCTTTCATAATTTTTCTGCCGGTAGCCAAGGACCTGAGCGACAAACACGGATTCCCGAAGGGCCTTACAGAAGTAGCCCTGGCCCTGGCAACAATGGCATCCTTTGGTCTATTGTACCCTTCACCCGGAATCTATGCATTCACCAATGAAATGCAGCTAAGCGCATCACGGGTTCTGATCATTGGTATGTCCATTGCCATAGTGGTTTTCCTGATGGGATATCTTTATGCCAGCAAATATTACAGTTTCAGCATCAAAGAGGATTGCTGCGACAATATGGTCAGGGAGGAAAAAAGACCGGAGATACTTACATACAGGACTGCAAGCTATATTCCGATACTTGTTCCGATTGTACTTATTATGATACGTCTGCTCACCAACATACCCCTGATAGAGCTTATCGGACATGAAAGTATAGCTCTTTTTGCGGGGGCTATCCTCGCAATGACACTTCCCGCACGTAACTTTGAGTCATCCGATATCAGAGCATGGGTTGAAAAGGGAATACGAAGGAGCGGACTTGTATTGCTTGATATTTGTGGCGGAGGGGCACTGGGAGCCACCCTTGCAATGGCCGGTGTTGGTGAAGCTCTTGGAGGTATGCTGCTTGATTCGAACATTCCTGTCCTGTTGATTCCGTTCCTTGTTGCGGCGGCAGTTCAGACCGTGCAGGGTTCCAGGATGGTCACATTGTTCATCGCATCCGCACTGGTCATACCGATCATGCCGGAACTGGGATTACCTGCAGAAATAGTACTCTTCTCCATGGCCTCGGGAACCTTCCTGATATCTCACTTCAACGACCCATACTTCTGGATACTGGCCGACTTTGCGGAGATGGATACTCCTGAAGTATTGAAAACATACACTGTTGGAGGAGCGGTCATGGGAATAAGCAGTTTCCTGATCACCGCTGTAATCTATACGCTTTTTTATTGATCAGGCAAAAACAATTTTTTTCTGGGGAATCAGTATAAATTTTTTAGTAGAAAAATATCAGGGCAGGACCCTGACATATTAAGAACACATATCTGAATCAGATATTTTTACCATGAGTAGAATTATATCTGTCCTTAAAGTCCAGATATTTCTGGCCGATCTCTTCAGCCCTCTGTTCACTCAGAATATTCTTTGAAGCCGGAAACATCTCCTTTTCTTCCTCTTCAACATGATGCTTTACATTTTCCTTCAGTACCTTGAGTTTGGGTATCCACATCTCATCCTTTTCATTCATATTATCCAGTTCTGATAGAAGCATCTTTGCAACATGATGTTCCTCATAACCTTCCATGGAGATGTCATGAGTGCGTCCTTGCTTCTTCAATACAGGATAGAGTACTTCCTCCTCACCGTTCATATGTGGGTCCAATTCTGCTTTTATCTGCATGAACGTGTCCCTTGAACCAGTGTTTATCGCTTCATCAAAGAGACCCAGTACTTTGTCGTGTTCGTTCTTAAGAATCTGGTAGATTTCCCGACTCTGTATATCTCCTGTCCTGATCTCTTCACCCGCAACTGCAGCTTTGGCACCTACCGGGGCGGCTGCCACAGCTTCAGGAGCTTGTTCTCTTGTTTGCTTTGCCTCTTCTCTGGGTCTCACTTCTTCTCTTTCCTCTCCAATGATTTGTGTTCCCCTGGCAGTACGCTGTTCGTAGCCATAGTGACTATAGATGGTTCTCATGTATTCCTGATGGTCACCATGGGTACCAGGCCAGTTATCTTTATCAAATCCCGGAGCATTTTCCAGCTTCTGTTTGTCCACATCCAGAACGAATTCATGTTCGTCGGGCTTTTTCCTTAAGGCTTCCACCGGAACTCCGAACAATTTGTCCCCTAAGCCAAGAAAACCTCCGAAGGATAATACTACATAGGAAATTGACCCGCTTTCAAGATCTATCATTACATCTTTTACGTCTCCAAGGTCTTCACCCTGGTCGTTTACTATTTTATCTCCGTCCATACTGCCAGCTGACAAAATGTTTGGTACAGCCATATAACCACTCCCTTTTGATTTTCGATATGAGGCGCTTTGCCTCCATCGGCAAATATCTATTTCGAGCTTATTTAAGTATTACGAAACTCAGGTGGTGTATAGCGTTTTTTAAAATTCAATTAAATAATACAACTAAAGTAGGATCTGAGAAATATTGTCGGGAAAAAGTCATGTTTAAGGCAGATTTTATACCTGAAATTTCATTCAAAGCAAAAGTTTCCAGAAACATAGAACTTAAAAAGCATATAAATGCTTTATTTTAGAAATTGATTTTCAATGGCAAGAGAAGTATTTTTTGTACAAATTATTATAAGAGTATTTATTTATATCAGAGAATATAACAGTGAACCGGGTTTAATCCAATTAGTGAGTGGGAGGTGACATATTGAAATCCAATGCTGCTGAAGTACAGAAAGCACTTTCAGGTATAAACTACCCTAAACAAAAGAAGGAAGTCCTGGATTATGCCAAAGACCACGGTGCTTCACAGGACGTAATGGACGACCTGCGAAAAATACCGGACAAGAAGTATGAGACTGCTTCAGATTTAAGCAGTGAGTTCTCAGGCAGGTGAGAATACAGCTACATAGTCCGTGTACAGTTAGAACCAGTTCAATGAGCGCCTTAGATAAAAGCCGATCAGACTTTATAGGAATTACCTGATCGGCTTTATAAAACATTATGAATCAAATAGAACAGAATCTATAATCTGGCAAAGCTAAGAGCAAAATTAGTGGCAATGTCAAAAGATAAAAAGGAATATGACAGGAGTCGCTAACTCCGCATATATCTTCTGTAAAAACTTCTACTTATTCGGTCCTTATTCAGATTTTCTTTTAGACCCCTTTAATGTTCTTCCCTCTTCCTTTATGCCACCAAGACCTTCAAGGGTTTTTCCTTCTTCCTTTATGCCACCCATCTCCTCGATCGTACGACCACTTGGCTGTTCAAGTGAGCGGTCCCAGGTTCTCTGGCTCTCACCTAGTATCTCAGTTGACTGATACGGACATTCATATCCATAATAACCATAGATACACGCTGCGTAGTCCATCTGTGCCTCACCGGAAATACCCGGCCATTTGTCCTTATCAAAACCCGGAGCATCCTTTAGTCTTTCCTTTTCAACATTCAGGACGAAAACATCCTCACCGGGTTTCTTCTTTAAAGCTTCGATTGGTACACCGAAAAGCTTGTTTGCAACGCCCATAAAACCACCGAAGGATATAACGACATAAGCGATTGAATCGTTAGTCACATCAAGTACGACATCCTTTATCTTACCAAGTTCTTCACCTTTTGAATTTATGACTTTGTCTCCTTCTAAGTTACTGGCTGAAAATATTTCTGGCATAGCCATAGTTATCACTCCCTTTTAGTTACAAATAAGGCAATCTGTTTGCCTTCCCCTAATTTATATGAGGTGTCAGCTTATTTAAGTATTACGGATGTTAAATAAATTATAATGTGAAGGTACAAATTTAACTAACAGTATCACTTACACGTATAAATGCTATCAAGCGGGTTTATAGGTACATAAATTCCAGATGTAGATGTTTTTCTAGTATTTATATATACTATCGGTCGAATATTACTCATGAGTAGTTACTAAACCTTATGGGGAGTGAAAATATGAGAAGCAATGCAGCCGCCGTACAGGAAGCACTGGAAGGAATGGAATATCCGAAGAATAAAAGAGATATTCTTGACTTTGCCAGAAAACATCATGCTTCCGAGAACATAATCTCTGATCTGCAGGATATTCCTGATAAAAAGTATGACAGTACATCAGACATCAGGAGAGCCCTTGGTGAAAAAGGAATGACTGAGGACATGCAGAAGAGAATCGATGAAGATGTCGAAAAGATTGACAGAGATATTAACAGATGGAAAGAACAGTAATCTGAAACAATAATTTAAGACCGGAAGGCGTGCGGTAGCACTTAAGATTTCAAAAAAGAATAAAGAAAGAATCGGTAAGACCGATTCATTCAATGGTGCTCGTGCTCGCTTTCGGATTTCTCCTTTTCCCATTCATCAGATGCCTTGTCTACTGAGTCAAGACACCTTTTGCAGAGCCTGACAGTATCCTCATCCGCACCTTTGGAGAAGGATGGCCTGCTGATAAGTACAGGATGGAGACGTTCTATTCCACCACAAAGATCACATTTTCCTGCAATTCCACAGGAAGGAGATTCTTCCTGCTTATCGTGTGATTCCTTTGCAGCATTCAGGCAGTCCTCGCAAAGTCCCTGCCACATTCCATGTGGATAGGAGTGGGCGAACCTTGGCTTGAATACCTGAACCGGTACGACTGTGGGAATAGCAACTCCGCATAGATCACAATCTGCCATCTTAGATACCTCCCGGGATCAATACCTTTGCTGCTTCCATTGCCCAGTAGCTGAAAGGCTCGGGCCAGAAACCAATCGCAAGGACACCGATCACAGCTATGACAAGAGCGATGGTGTATGGAAGTGGTTCTGATACCTTATCTGCATCTGTTGGCAGGAAGTACATGTATTTCACGATCTTGGCGTAGTAGTACAGTGACAGTGCACTGTTAAGTATGGCAATCACAGCAAGCCAGACAAATCCTGCCTGGATTGTGGATGAGAATAGTACGAACTTACTCGTGAAACCTGCTGTAAGAGGTATACCGGCCAGAGCGAATACAAAGATAGTCATTGAGAGTGCTGTTATCGGCATCCTCCTTCCAAGACCCCTGAAGTTATCAAGATGGTCAGGATCCTCTGTATCCTTGTTCTCTGAGAGTACCATGTATACCACTGCTGCGGTTGCAATGAAAGCTCCTGCCTTCATGAAGCCATGTGACAGTGCGTAGAGTATACCACCGCTAAGTGCCAATGGTGTAAGTACTACAAATGCCATTGAGATGTAACCTGCCTGTGCAAGGGATGAATATGCTAGCATCCTCTTGACACTGGTCTGGGTTACTGCAACCACGTTACCATAGGTCATTGTGACGACCGCCAGTATAGCGAACACTGTCTGCCATTCAACCTGCAATGCGATCAGGGCTACGATAAATACCTTGAAAGCTGCCACGATACCCATTTTCTTGGAACCTGCCGCAAGCAGGGATGAGACCACTGATGGTGAACCCTGGTATGTGTCAGGAGCCCACATGTGGAATGGTACAAGAGCGATCTTGAAACCGAATCCTGCTATCAGAAGAATCACAGCAACGATTCCTATAGGATTTGCTACAAGACCTGCGGCATTTTCTGCAATGGCAGGAATGTTAGTGGTACCTGTCATTCCGTAAATGAAACTGATACCAAAGAGCAACAGGGCCGCTGAAAGGGAACCTATCATGAAGTACTTCATGGAGGCTTCCAGTGACTTCTGGTTCGTCTTCTCAAATCCTGCAAGGGCATAGGTTGCCAGACTTGCAAGCTCGAAAGCCACAAAGAGTACCATAAGGTCGTTTGCGGATGCTACGAACATCATACCGATGGTCGCGAATATTCCGAGTGAGAAGAACTCCTCGGCATTTTTGTTGCCTTCCATGTATTTGATGGATGCGATCGTGAACAGCAATGCAACCACAAGGAAGACTATCTTGAAGAACTGGGACAGCGCATCGATCGACAATGTATCATTGAACATCATCGCCTCGGTTCCAAGGCTTGTGACCGTCAGAACCAGGGCGGCAAGTACACCGATACTTGCGATGAATCCCAATATCTTTTTTGAGCCAACTGGTAGGAAGAGGCCTATGAGCAATACTGCAAGGCCTGTTACTGCGAGGGTGATCTCAGGAGCTAATAACATCAGATCCATGATTCACACCCCCATTGCAGCCATAAGGCTGATTATGTTTTCTGAATTTGTCAACATCATATCAAGCACCGGGCTTGGATTAAGTCCGAAGTACAGTATGAGTATTGCAATGAGTCCCATTGACAATGTCTGATAACTGTTTATGTCGACGATTGTGCCGAGTTTTTCATTGAATACACCGAACATTGCTCTCTGAAGAGCCCACAGGTGGTATGCTGCTGTTATAACGATTGCAAGCAGTGCGATCATCACATATACCGGCAGGTTCACGAATGTTCCTGAAAGGACGGACACCTCGGCAACAAAACCGGTAAGTCCCGGAAGTCCGAGGGAAGCCATGAAGGTCAGTACCATTATCACTGCCAGCTTTGGCATCTTCTGTGCAAGTCCTCCAAGGTCATTGATGATCCTGGTTCCTGTGGCAGCGTTGATCACGCCACTGGCCATGAACATAACACTCATGATAAGTCCATGTGAGAACTGCTGGAACATTGCACCGGATACTGAAAGAGATACCAGACCGGCTGCACCCAGGGTTACGTATCCCATGTGACTTACACTGGAGTATACTATCATTCTCTTAAGGTCCCTCTGTGAGAGAGCGACGAATGCACCGTAGATTATGCTTACCGCACCAAGGGCTGCAAGTATTGTGATCATCAGATCAGGTGATGCTGTGAACGGAAGCAGTGGAAGCATTATCTTGAAGATACCGTATCCACCGATCTTGAGCATCACAAAAAGCACACTACCAGCAGTAGGTGCCTCGGTATATGCATCAGGCTGCCATGAATGGAACGGAACCACAGGCAGCTTCACGATGAAACCGAACAGCAGTGCAAGGAATATCAGGTCCTTCATCAGACCGGATTCGATGAACTGGAACTGGGAAAGCAGATACGGGATGTCCAGGTTTGGTACACCTGTAGCATCCCAGGCTGCGAAATACAGTCCGAATATACCCAGCAGCATCACAAGAGATGCAACATGAGTGTAGATGAAGAACTTGATTGATGCGTGGTGTTTGTTGGGACCTCCCCATATGCTCACCATGAAGAAGAGCGGTATGAGAGTAAGTTCCCAGAATATGTAGAACAGGAAGAAGTCCAGTGCTGCAAATACACCGATAGCTGCACCTTCTGTTGCCAGAATGAGTGCATAGAACTTGTTGGGTGATTTCCTGTCGTCATTCCATGTGTAGAGGATAAGGAACGGTAGCACGATAGCATTGAGAAGTATCAATGGCATTGCAATTCCGTCCACACCAAGATGATAGGTTATTCCCAGGGATGGGACCCACTGGTACATTTCTTCAAATTGGTTAGTCGCTATCGTACTGTCAAAGTTGAAGTACATGTACAATGTGAGTATCAGTACTGCAACTGTTGCTACAAGGGCCATTCCCCTTGCCTGTTCTTTTGTTTTTGTAAGTAGTGTAAGTGCTGCAAATATCAGAGGTATCAGCACGATTAAAGATAATATCATCAGATTACCTCCATGATCACTCTGATAAGTATGATCAGAAGACCGACTCCCGCAACAACGGTGGTTGCATAGGTCTGTATCACTCCGGTCTGGAACTGACGTACAGATTCTCCGGTCTCGATCGTAATATCGCTTATCCAGTTGACGAGCCAGTCAAATCCACGTTCGACGGAACGGGATGCAAACGCAAATCCTTCATAGATCACTTTTACAGAGAAGAAGTCTGTGAAGATCTCGTTCTGATAGTACCTGTTGTAAAGAAGCTTGTAAACAGGATTGTTCCTTGAAACAAGGTTATCCATGTTGACTATCTTCAGTCCGTATACCAGATATGCGATCAGAAGACCTGCAACTGCAACTATCAATGGCATCCATAATATGAGCAGAGGCTCGTGTCCTGCATGGGATGCAAGGTGGTAGCCTCCCATTTCCGCAAGTGCAGGGATATCCATGTTCACGAAGTTGTTCGTAAAGGTCTCTTCAAGGAAATGATAGAACGATGTTCTTGTAAGAGCACCGAAGACCAGTGCGAACAATGCGAGTATGGAGAGTGGGATTGTCATTGAAGCAGGTGACTCGTGTCCTCCGTAATCCGTACGTGGTTTACCGAAGAACGTCATGAAGATCAGCCTGAATATATACAGGGATGTCAGCAGTGCTGCAACGATCGAGAACAGGTATGGCAACCACATTCCGCTGCTCTCAGCGAAGAGGTATGCACTCTCGATTATTGGATCCTTACTCATGAAACCGCTGAAACCAATGGATGTACCGGGTATACCGAATCCTGCAAGTGAAAATGCTGCAATGATCATTGTCAGCGCAGTTATCGGCATGACCTTGGCCACTCCTCCGAGCTGTCTCATATCATGTGTGCCCACTGCGTGGATCACGCTGCCTGCACACAGGAAGAGAAGAGCCTTGAAGAATGCGTGGTTGATCAGGTGGAAGAGTGAAACACCCACTGCTTCTGCACCGATTGCAGCTCCGACACCAAGACCCAGCATCATGTAACCGAGCTGGCTGATGGTGGAGTATGCAAGCACACGCTTGAGATCGTTCATCACAATACCCATAGTTGCTGCGAATATCGCTGTGAATGCACCAAGGTATGCGACCACAAGCAGTGAATCAGGTGCTGCTATGAACATCGGGAATGTCCTTGCAACCAGATAGACACCGGCTGTAACCATTGTTGCTGCGTGTATGAGAGCTGAAACGGTTGTAGGACCTTCCATTGCATCAGGAAGCCACACATGAAGCGGGAACTGACCTGATTTACCTACCGCACCTCCGAAGAAGAGCAGTGTTATAATAGTAATATGGCTCACTTCCATTCCAAGTATGTTAGCGTTGATCGCTGCTATTTCCGGAATGTGAGCAAATATCTCGTCGAACCTGAGTATGTAGGTACCTGCGGGGATCGTGCCGTTGAAGATCGTAAACAGATCTGCGAACAACAGGACAATACCTGCAAGGAACATAACGTCACCTATCCTGGTTGTCAGGAAAGCTTTCTTTGCAGCTGTTGCCGCGGAAGGCTTCTGGTACCAGAATCCGATGAGCAGGTAAGAACACAGACCAACAAGTTCCCAGCTGACAAAGAGCTGAAGGATGTTGTCTGAAAGTATAAGACTCAGCATTGAAGCTGTGAAAAGCGCAGTCTCTGCAAAGTATCTGGAAGGTGCTGCGTCATGGGACATGTAGCCTACTGAATAGATGTGTATGAGCAGACTGACAAATGTCACCATTGTGAGCATTACTGCTGCCAGCGGGTCCACAAGGACACCCACATTGAACAGAGCAAACCAGCTGTAAGACTGAGTAATAACCTCTTCAGGGTTCTGAAGCAGGTTCAATGTAATAAGTAGAGAGATCACAAAAGACGTTGCGATCGCTGCTATTGGTATTATTGCACCGCCATTTGGAAGTTTCTTCCCGAGGAAGAAAGTCAGTACAAATGCAAGTGCAGGTAGTAGTGGTATTAAGAATGCGAAATCTCCAATTGCCATTTTTACCACCTCAATACGTTAAATGAATCAAGATTGATCGTATCTTTCATCCTGAAGATGGCCATAAGTATCGCAAAGCCAATCGCTGCTTCACAAGCTGCAAGTGCGATGGAATACAGAGCGAATACCTGTCCGGTAAGGTCTGCATTATAGCTTGAGAATGCAACCAGATTCAGGTTTGCGGAGTTGAGCATGAGTTCAACAGACATCAACATGCGGATACCGCTGCGCTGTGTCATGAAACCATAGAGACCTATGGTGAATATGATCACGGCAAGACCTATGTAGAGTTCAACGGGTATCACTGGCTACCATCTCCTTTTGCCATGTAGATAGCACCCATGAGTGATGATAGTAATACTATTGAGAGGATCTCAAAGGGTACTACAAAGTCCGTGAAGATCATTACTCCGATTCCCTGAATGTTACTTGGATCATCAAGGTTCTGTGGGATCTGGTCAACAGCTGGCCAGCTGGTGAAGAATACAGATACCATGAGGACGGCCAGGAAAAGGAATGCTACCGTCATCCCGAGTATACGTGGCCTGAAGAAGTTGTATACTGATGTGAGAATCTTCATCGGGTTAATCGTTATTTCTTTATTCATCATCCGTACCAAACTCCTTTTTTGTAAGCATAACTGCGAACAGGATCAATACACCAATTGCACCTATGTATACGAGTACCTGGACAACTCCCAGGAACTGGGCATTCAGCATGATGTACAGGGCTGCAACTACGAACATGGATATTACCAGTGCGATCGCTGCTCTGACAACGTTCCTTGCACTCACAACGAATATTGAGAAAAGTATCGCTGTGAAGGCCAGGATTGAGAAAATAATAAGTTCAATGATGGTGCCTACTGTGGGGTCCATCTGCTCACCTCCTCGCCGGCCTCTTCCTCAGCATTGATGTCAACTTCCCTTGCCAGCATATCCGGCGTAAAGAGAAGGTCCTCATGTTGCCAGCGGATAATACCTGTAAGGTATACCTTGCTGTTTGAAAGAGCATCCTTGGGACACTGATCAATGCAAAGACCACAGAACAGACAGTGGCCTATATCAATTGAAGGGAACCATCTTTTTTTGTCACTGCCCGGACTAACACGGGCCTTTACTATCTTAATTGCATTGTTGGGACATGTATTTGCACATATTCCGCAACCTATGCATTTACTCTTGTCAAGTTTCTGCAAGCCCCTGAACCTGTCTGCAAGCTTTGTGGGTACTTCCGGGCACATTCTTGTAACAGGAGGGCCGAAATAAATGTTCTTAACAGCTTTCATTAAATTTTTAATGACCATCTATTCATACCCCCAGCAGACCAAGTGCGATTACCCATCCGAGATTAAGGAGGGATAAAGGCAGAAGGCGTTTCCAGCTAAGATCTACTACCTGATCGATCCTGAACCTCGGAACAGCCCATCTGAGAGCTATGATTCCCAGCATCACCAGAACTACCTTTCCAAGGAAGAAGGCTGTCGGCAGGAAAAGACCGAGTATCATATTCGAGGTAAGGAATTCAGGCAGGTTCCAGCCTCCAAGGAACAACAGTACAATGAGCATTGAACCAAGGATAAGGTGGATGTACTCTGCGAAGAAACCAAGACCAAACCTCATACCTGTGTATTCGGTGATCCATCCTGCAATTAGCTCTTCTTCTGATTCGTTCTGGTCGAAGGGAAGACGTCCCATATCAGCCAGCAGAGCGATAACAAACACGATAAAACCTAAAGGCTGCAATACAATGAACCACAGCGGGCTCTGTGCCTCGGCAATCTCTATGATGTTCAGTGAACCAGCCATTATGGCTACACTCACGACACAGATACCGAGTGGGACCTCGTATCCGATCATACGTGCGAAGTTCCTGAAAGCACCAAGAAGAGAATACTTGTTATTGGCACTGTATGCCACCATGAAGATACCGACGATCGATATGGAGGACATGGCCTCTATATAGAGAATACTGATATCCATCTCGGTAGCTGCTATCGGATAGGTGTTGCCGTCAAATATCACGGCACCGAAGGGGATTGCCACAAGCATCAGGAAAACAGAACCCATCAGAAGAATAGGTGCTGCTACGAATAATAGTCTGTCAGCATTCTTCGGTATAATATCTTCTTTTGTGAACAGTTTGATAGCATCGGCAACCAGCTGGAATAATCCATGGGGACCTACTCTCATAGGACCGTATCTCTGCTGGATGTCTGCCGAGAGTTTACGCTCGAACCATACGGCAGCCATGGCACCAAGGAATATTGCACCCATCAGGCACAGACCCAGGATACCCCTTACAAGAGGATTGAATAAAATTTCCGGTAATTCCATAATTATCACCTGTCAACCTCGCTGGTACATGTGTCCATACTTCCGGCAATCGCCACGATATCCGCAACCTTGACACCCTTGAGAAGAGGTGGCAATGTCTGCAGTGTGGGGTAGACCGGACCTCTGATCTTCACACGGTATGGTTTGTCTGAACCGTCGGAGACCATATAGAATCCCATTTCTCCTCTTGGGTCTTCCACACGGTGATATACCTCTCCGGCAGGAATTCTCATGACAGGAGACCTCTTGCCATAGGGAGTATCTTCAGCGAACAGGGGTCCTTCAGGCATCTGGTCAAGACACTGCTCGATTATATACATGCTTTCACGCATCTCATCGAGACGGACCTGTATCCTTGCATAGACATCACCGGCTGTTTCCGTACATACCTTGAAATCAAGGTCCTCATAAACAAGATAGGGTTCATCCTTCCTGATATCAAAAGGTACACCAGTTGCCCTGAGTGGTGGTCCCGAGACTCCCAGATCCTTTGCAACATCTGCTGTCAGCACACCTACATCTACGGTTCTTGCCCTGTAGATCGAATCCGTGCTGTACATGTCTTCGTAGGAATCTATCGCCTTTCTAACATTGGGGAAAACACGCTTGACGTCATCCCTGAAACCGGGTGGGAGATCATCCTTGACACCACCGAATCTCAGGAAGCTGTGAGTGATACGGGCTCCTGTAATGGAGTCAAGTAAACTCAGTACATCTTCTCTTTCCTTGATGGTGTACATGAACATACTTACAAAACCAACAAAGGAAGCATATTCTCCCATACCAAGCAGATGACTCTGTAATCTGGAAAGTTCTTCGACAATAACACGGATATACTGTGATCTTTCAGGCACTTCTATACCTGCAAGCTTCTCGACACATCCGACATATGCTTCTTCATTGCTCAGTGCCGCAAGATAGCATATCCTGTCAACGATGGTTATTCCCTGAAGATATGTCTTATTTTCAAGTATCTTTTCGATCCCTTTATGGATCCAGCCCATCTCGACCTCGGAATCAACAACCGTTTCACCCCTCAGCCTGGCGTTCAGTCTGAACGGTCCCGGTAGCATCGGGTGTTGTGGCCCGATGTGTACTATCATTTCAGAAGGTCCAACTTTTTCTTCCAACATAATGAATCCTCACACCAAATTCTTAGCTGTCTTATTGGGGAAGCCTTCGTAATCCTTACGCAGTGGCCACTCGCCCAGCATCTCTTTCGGAAGTACAAGCTGCCTGAGGTCCGGGTGGTTGATATACTTCACACCAAACAGTTCGTAGGTTTCTCTTTCGTACCAGTTGGCATTCCAATAAACAGGAACAACCGATTCTATCTCAGGATTGTCCCTTGGGAGGATTGCCTTTAAGGTAAGTAATACAGGATGGTCGTATGAGCTTATGGCATATACGACCTCTATCTCGTTCCTGTCCGGGTAATCAACACCGAACTCACAACCGAGGTGGTCAAAGGACAGGTCTTCCTTGAGATATTTGCATACTTCAACTACATTCTCAGGTTTTACCTTGGCAAGTATTCTGATTCCGGACTCCACATCGGTATCGTATATATCATCAGGGAACTGACCGGAAAGTGAATCGATTATAGTATTTGCATCCATTTTTTCACCTCAATATTCCGTACCCCTATCTTTCTTAGCTTCGATCTTTTTCTGAAGTTCAACAAAACCCTGAATAAGAGCCTCACATCTTGGAGGACAGCCCGGGACGAAAACATCCACCGGGAAAATCTCATCAACGTTCTGGTGAGTGCTGTATGACTCAAAGAAAGGACCACCACTTATGGCACAGTCTCCAAAGGCGATTACCCACTTGGGTGAAGGCATCTGATCCCAGACTCTTTTGAGCGCAGGCAGGTACTTCTTTGTCACATATCCGCTGATAATGAGCACATCGGCATGTCTTGGAGAGTTACGCGGGATGATTCCGAAACGGTCGGTATCATAGTGGGCCATTCCTGTGGAAAGCAGCTCCACACCACAGCACCCCATTGCATTTACCGTAAACCAGAGTGAATTCTTCCTTCCCCAGTTAAGAACATCCTGGACCTTGGTTTTCTTCAAAAAGTCACTGATCGCATTGCTGTCTGTAAGTGTGACACCGGGAACATCATCATACCCGAAATTTTCAGCTTCGTTTTCTTCAACTTCGGCCTGTTCAGCTTCTGCTTGCTCTACTTCATCCATTTAAGAGCCTCCTTCTTTAAGAGGTAGACGTAACCGAACAATACAACAAAAATAAAGACCAGCATTTCGACGGTTGCTAATTGAGTAATTCCATGTCCTTTGAAGATAGTAGCCCATGGATATAAGAACAGGACCTCTATATCAAAGAGAACAAAAGCAATGGCATAAAGATAATACTCGACATTGAACTGTATCCTGGCATCCCCGGTAGGGACCGAACCGGCTTCATATGTCTGATATTTTGCTGCAGATTTACTCCTCGGACTTAGTGCCTTAACTAAGAACATGGTCAGAGGAGGCATCAGTAATGCCACAACAAGAATTATTGCAACCGGTATGTAACTATATATTATGTTACCCATATCGATTATTTCTGACATAACAATTCTCCTGAGGGTTATTACGTAGACTTATTATATGTATAAAATACCTTCTGTGTGTTTTTTTCATATACCAAGTCTGCAATTAAATAAATCA
>JAALLP010000096.1_pt1 | contig 18268 bp, 19 predicted proteins | sample 7245951 | NCBI WGS metagenome assembly JAALLP01 (sample SAMN13049199, study PRJNA578106) | oil field metagenome | isolation source: filtered produced water from oil reservoir B6 | place: USA:offshore Texas | collected 2016
CTGCCTGTGCTGCCCAGAAAGGTATAATGGACGAGATCGCAGCCGAGTATGAGGGTCAGGCGAGCGTTATGTATGTTGATACGAGGGATGCCACCCCTGTAGCTCTGAGCTTTGGTGGTATTGAATATGTACCAGATTCCTTTGTAATTGTGGACAGGGAAGGCGATCAGTACATCTATATGGGAGCTGACGGCCAGACCACAACAGACCGAAATAATGCAAGATTTGTGGGCCTGACCAACAAAGAAAGTCTCGTGCAGGCTCTTGATCCTGCAGTAGAGATGCGCCAGGAGGAAAACAGCCCGGACGAGGCCGAAGCAGCTCCTGTTGAAATGCAGGAAAGTGTGGAGATGACAGAGGTCACCACCATTGAAGAGATAAATCAGAGCCTTGCCACCGGACCTGTAATGGTGGAGGTGGGTTCTGAAAGCTGCTCTGCCTGTGCTGCCCAGAAACCTATAATGAATGAGATAGCAACCGAATATCAGCAGGATGCCAGCGTGCTGTATATAGATAACAGAAGGGGTAATGAGCTTGCTGTGTGGTTCGGGGCAGGCTACGTTCCGGATTCTTTTGTCATTGTGGATATAGAGGATGGACAGTACGTTTACATGAAGCCTGACGGTCAGACTACCACTGACAGAAGTGTCGCCAGGTTCCTCGGGCCTGCTGAGAAAGCTTCACTTGTGCAGACCCTTGAAGAAGCAATAGAAGTCCGGCAGTAAAGCCAAGCCTTATGTTGAACTGATATGTCCGATACACTGATACTGGATCCCATCGCATCTTTTGTCGCAGGTGTGGTAAGCATACTTTCCCCCTGTGTGCTTCCTCTACTGCCGGTGATCCTCGCGTATTCTGCCGATCAGAGCAAATTCCGGCCGTTTGCCATCGTAGTGGGACTTAGTTTCACCTTCATAATCATGGGAATAGCCGCATCTGCCTTTGGTGCGATTTTTCAGACCTATATACAGTTCTTCAGGATACTGGCCGAACTCCTGATTATCATATTCGGACTGGCGATGCTAACGGATTATGATCTGTTCGGAATGTTCGCACAATATACCGGGAACCTGCATGTGGAAAAAAAAGGAATCTTTGGAGGGTTGCTGGTCGGTGCTTCACTGGGGATAGTATGGATACCATGTGTGGGACCAATACTTGGAGCGATACTTATGGGAGTGGCTATTGAAGGAAACATTGTTTACGGGGCAACACATCTTCTTATTTACTCCATAGGTTTTGCCATACCAATGCTTTTGATCGCATATTTTGCTAATATCTCATCTTCCAGGCTGAGCGAGATCTCAAGATATGATGTCAAACTGAAAAAGCTGGCAGGCCTTGTGCTTGTGCTGGCAGGTCTGTGGATGGTGTACACTAATCATCTTGTTCTCTACCTGTAAGAATACGGATGAAAATCAGAATGGATCAATGTCCGGCTACAGAAATAATTAGAAATGAAGGTGAATGTGCTCAGTCGATCACACATTCATCGTCGTTTGCTATTGCAACAAGTTCATTGACACAGGCAACTGCCATTGGTGTTCCGCCACGTGTCCCCTCACAGGTGATGGAAGGTACCGGTTCTTTTCTGACAGCTTCCTTTGATTCTGCGGCGTTGACAAATCCCACGGGAGTTCCTACAACAATTGCCGGCTTGATGCCGTGTTCGATCATCCTGCATACTGCAAAAGCAGCAGATGGTGCATTGCCGATAGCAACGATCGAACCCTCTAGGATGTCCTTGCATTTCAAAAAGCCTGCTGCGGTCCTTGTTATTCCATGCTTTTTGGCAAGTTCTGCGTCCTCGTCTTTATCCAGAACACAGATGATCTCACAGTTGTGGCCTCTTTTGGTAACTCCTGATTTGACCATATTGATATCAACAAGGATGGGAGCACCTTTTTTGATGGCCTCCACGCCTGCTTTGATGGGGTTGTTGACAAAGCGCATGAGGTCTGCAACAGCAGGATCGCCCGTAGAGGTCACACAGCGCTGTTTAACTTTATCCTCTAATGTTTCGTCACCTACCAGCTTGCGGGCGATATTGCGGCTTGTCATGTAGATGGCTTTCGCCTCGTCGGTCTGTGATCCAAGGTCATTACAGATGGCAACAAGATCCGGATCGATCTCGGTTGTCATTTCCACAAGTTCTTCGATACCTGTGTCCTTCTTTTCGGATTCAGTAGTCATATTTCCGGTGATACCCCCTGGGAGTGATTATCCTCTTGCCGTAAGGTGAATCCCATATGCGGGAGTCATTGCTTGTGATAAGGATCGTTGTGCTCATGTCCACCCAGTCGTTGTATTCCATAACTTCTCCAAGGGTGGTAACAATATAATCCTGGTTCTCATCCCTCAATGCATTCTTTACCAGACCAACAGGAACGGAGTCATCCTTGTGCTTTCTGATTATCTCGATTGCCCTTGCGAAATTGGACTTGCGCTGGCGGCTCTTCGGGTTGTAGAGTGACATGATAAAATCTGCTGATGCTGCGGCGTCCAGCCTTTTCTCGATGACTTCCCATGGTGTCAGGAGGTCACTCAGGCTTACGGTACACATGTCATTGACAATGGGTGCACCAAGTACACTGGCAGCTGCCGTGATGGCTGTAACACCTGGCAGTACCTCTATTTCAACATCCAGGCCTTCATGTTCTGCGACCTCAAGGACAAGACCGGCCATGCCATAAACGTTTGCATCCCCTCCGCTTATCATGGAAACAACACGCTCCTGTGCTAGTTCCACTGCTTTGCGGGAGCGGTCGACTTCCTTGCCCATGGCACTGCGCACGATCTCCTGCTCATTCAGGAGTGTTGCCATCTGGTCCAGATAGGTGCCGTTTCCCACAATGTAATCCGAACTCAGGATTACATCCCTTGCCTTAACTGTGAGCTGCTCCACCGAACCCGGACCTATGCCGATAATGTAAAGTTTCCCTTTACTCTGCGATTGCGATTGTGATCCTTCCATATACTTTCTTCCTTAGTATCAATTCCTTTTTTTCCGACAACGCCAGCGCAGCAGGTTCTGCCACACCTGTAAGTCCGAAGCGTTTTGCCTGCGAAGCCGACGGCGTATCATAGTTATTCAATTCTTCGTGATCTATGAATGTGATGGTGAGCCCGAGTGACTTTGCCGCCTCGTGCAGTCCGGTCTCGTTCTCCTTGAGTTTTGCAGATGCCAGCCCTTCCACTTCATCAATGCTCCTGCCTGATTCCACAAGTGCGTTATTGATGGCATCGATGGCTTCCTGACTGTCGATCCCTCTCCGGGCTCCGATACCTATGATCATGTGTTTTCAGCCCTTTCCTTATCTTTCTTAAGGACCGATACATCATCCCCGACAATGACTATTTTAGGACCTTTTATCTCAAGAACCTCTACATCTTCGTCAAGCAGAGCGCAATTCACCTGCACGGTAGATGGCTTGTTCACAATATCGCATCCGAGTGCTTTGGCTATACCTTCCACGGAATTCCTGTTATGGACTTCTGTGGCAGTCGTGACAACGGGGACCGGACCGATCTCAGCGATCTTCCTGACAACCTCATTCCCCCCATGGTGTCCTCCCAGCAGTGGAATTGCGAAGTTCATATTCGAATCCACCACTATGACAGCAGGGTCCTTCCACTTGTCCTCTATGAGCGGTGCTATCTCACGCACTACAATGCCTGTAGCAAATACAGCTACAATGGCATCATATTCCTCGAAGGCCTTTTTAAAGACACTTTTGTTATACATCAGGACATCAGCATTCAGATGTCCTGCCAGGCGCTCTGCGACCTCAAGATTTCTCTCAAAGGTTATGACAGCGGTTCTTGTGCCACTCCGTATAGGTAAGACCTCCCGAAATTGCCATATTCCACAGGCTCGACTACTCCGCCTATCAGGATCATTGCTGAGCGTTTGATGCCTGCTTCCTTGACCTTGCCGGCAATATCGGAAACCGTGCCCTTTATGATCTTCTGGTCAGGCCATGATGCGTGGAAGACCACCGCAACCGGTGTGTCAGGTGAATATTCCACCTTTTCCATGATCTCTTCTATCTTCTGGGTTCCCAGGAATACTGCCATTGTGGCATTGTGCCTTGAAAGTTCCTTGATCTGGTCCTTCTCAAGTGTCTTGCCTGCCGGACGTGTAATAATGAGTGTTTCTGAAACATCGTTTAAGGTAAGCTGTGTCTGCAATGCTGCTGCGGTTGCGAACACTGATGAAACTCCGGGTACGATCTCAACTTCCACGTCGAACTTCTTGAGCTCCTCGATCTGTTCGACAATTGAACCGTAGAGTGAAGGATCGCCGCTGTGCAGTCTTACGACCTTCTTGCCTGCTTCGAGATTATCAACTATGAGTTTGTTTGTTTCATCAAGGGTAAGTCCGTAACTGTCAATCTTCTCGCCCTTGCAGTAATCGAGTACTTCAGGATTCACAAGGGAACCTGCATATATTACGAGGTCGGCTCCTTCAAGAAGCTCTTTGCCCATTACGGTTATGAATTTAGCATTTCCGGGGCCCGCCCCGACAAAGTAGACTTTTCTTTCTGTCATTGGATTCACCTTGGATTATTCCTTTTCCGCAAACACTATGCTGAAATAGTTCCCTTTCTCCGGGATCTTCTCTCTTTCTGTGATTATGATTTCCTTGTTGCTGAAAAGGCGTTCACAGAAAGTAAACTTGTTAAAACCTTCCTTCTCAAAGGAGTCTATGATCTCCACAGGCCTGCTTGCCTTAAGCCTGATTTTATACTTGCTGTCGGAACCATCACTGACCTCAAAAGAGGAATCAACTTCCGATCCGGTCTGTGCGGCAAAGGATGTTATGGAACTGATGCCTGGAATTGTTGCTGTCTCCACATCCGGGTAGAATTTGTTCATAACACGCTTTAAGTGAGTGAATGTTGAGAAAAAGTTGGGATCGCCTATCAGGCCGAATGCAATAAGTTCTTTCCTTGATTCGTCCGCAAGCATGTCAGCGTTCTTCTTCCAGATCTCATTGAGCACATCATAATCGGTCAGCATGGGAAACTCAAGGATTTCCGCATCTGCATAGGGTTTAACAAGATCAGCCGCAAGTCTGCCGGGTACGTATACCTTGTCTGCTTTTTTCAGGGTCTCAACGGCCTTAAGTGTCAAAAGTTCCGGGTCTCCGGGTCCAAGTCCTACTCCAACAAGCATTTTCAATCACCATTATTTTTTTTAGCACCTGATCTGCCGACAACCATGTATACCGGATTCTCAGGTTTGAACATGGTCTCACCTGTAAGTGGTGCACCACGTGAAACAATTAAATGCAGTACCTCATCGAATAAGCCAAGTTCTTTCATCTTGTTTATTACATTTACGACTGTCTCTATCCTGACCGCGTTGACCACCACGCTGCCTGCCTTTTTCTCAGCAAGGACCTCAAGTACCCGGGAAATGTTCTTGGTACCGCCGATAAATGCGCAGTCAATACTGCCCACCGGCTGCTTCTCAAGTATCTCTGAGGATTCTCCCGAATAGATGCTTACGTTTTCAACATTGAAAGACTCGAAGTTCTTCCTTGCAACCTCTATGGCCTCTTCCCTGGCATCGATGGCATGTATCTTCAGGTCACGCACCATTTTGTTGGCTTCGATCGACACAGCTCCTGTGCCACAACCTATGTCAAAGAAATTGCTGCCATCCTTCAAATCAAGTTTAGATAGGGAAACTGCAATTATCTCTGGTTTTGTAGGTCCGCCACTTACTCGCAAAAGTTCTGTCATGTTCCACCTTAACTAAGATAAATTTGATTTACTGGAGTTAAGTAGATATAACTTGTCCCTCATAAAACTGTTGCATTATTGTATGATTTATACAGTTCAGACTTAAGGGTTGTTTCAAAATGGCAGATAATAAAAAAGCAAAGAAATTATTGGTCCTTGGTACCGCTTCGGACGTCGGGAAAAGTATAATGGTTACCGGACTTTGCAGGATTCTCTCCAGGAAGTACAAGGTTGCACCATTTAAAGCCCAGAACATGAGCCTGAACTCATGGATCACAAAGGATGGCAAGGAGATCGGAATAGCCCAGGCCATACAGGCAAAGGCGGCCGGTGTGGAACCGACAGCCGAGATGAACCCCGTCCTGCTTAAACCCAAGGGTGACAGGACCTCCCAGGTGATCGTTATGGGAGAGCCGTATGCCGACAAGTCCGCAGGAAACTATTATGATTCTATCGAGGAAATGCATGACGTACTCCGTGGAGCCCTGGAGAGGCTGGAATCCGAGTACGACCTGATAGTCATGGAAGGTGCAGGTGGTGCCGCGGAGATCAACCTCTATGACCGTGACATTGTGAATGTGGGAACCGCGCGTATCACGGAAGCGCCCATAATCCTTGTAGGCGATATTGAGTCCGGTGGTGTCTTTGCAAGCCTATATGGTACAAAGGCCCTGTTGCCTGAGGATATCAGCAGGAATCTGAAGGGCTTTGTGATAAACAAGTTCAGGGGCGATCCCGCAATACTCGAGCCGGGACTCAGGCAGCTTGAGGATCTGACTGGTGTGCCTGTACTTGGAGTGCTGCCATACTATAATCTTAAGATCCCTTCCGAGGACTCCATGGCGATCAGGAAAAAGAAAAAGATAGGTGTCGGGGACGAGCAGCTCAATGACGTTGATATCGCAGTCATCCGGCTGCCAAGGATTTCCAATTTCACAGATTTCGAGCCACTTGAGAGGATAGCACATGTCAGGTATGTGGACCTTGATGATCATCTCGGAAATCCCGATTGTGTCATAATACCCGGTACCAAGAACACTGTAAGTGATCTGCTTGACCTGAAGGAGAGTGGCATGGACGCCCAGATCCGGAAGCTTAAAGGTAAGGCAGCGATCTTCGGAATCTGTGGAGGCTACCAGATGCTTGGTAAGGTCATCCATGATTCCGGTATCGAGAACGGAGCTGAGGCAGACTATGAGGGTCTTGGATTGCTGGACATTGAGACTACCTTTGGTGAATATAAGAAAAGGACTGTCCAGGTCCAAAAGGAGATCATCGCCGACGGCCCGATATTCAAGAATATCAAGGGTGATGAGATATGGGGCTACGAGATCCACATGGGAAATACAAAAACCCCGAGAACCGTTTTCGGAGATGATGGCAGCATCGATGAGAGCGGTACCGTGGTTGGTACTTACCTGCACGGCCTTTTCGAGAATGAGAACATAAGGCATGCGCTCATGATCTACCTGGCCGAGAAGAAGGGCGTGGAGTATCATCCTGAAGCCGTGACAACCGAGGAAGAAGCATATGATGAGCTTGCAGAGGTTGTTGAAAGCTGCCTTGATATGAATAAGATATACGAAATAATAGAAGAGCAGAACTGATCTGCTCTTGTCTTTTCTGTTTTAGCTGCCAAAGTCTTGCTATGTGGATTCAGTCCCTTTCTATCCTCACATAGATACTATCTGCAATCTCTTTGTCCACTGCATATCTTGTGTGGTTGAGATCAAAGACATATGACGGATATGACTGGACGAGTTTAACGGGAATTCCCGGAAGTACGCCCATTGCCAGCATCTTTTGCATTTTCTTGTCTTCTCTCATGTCGAAATAGGCAATATTGCCACACTGTCCCTTCTTCAGTGCAGAGAGGCTGGCAACCACGTGTTCCAGTTCTTCCCGCGCTTTAATGCAGCATTCGCCTTCAGGAATCTCTTTTCCATGCGGGCAGGTGCGCGGGTGTCCCAGCAGTATGCACACATTCTCATCGATACCTCTGTGGAGTATATGCTCAAATTCACATGCGGAACTGCGTACATGCTTCTCTTTTGTGTTCAGCACATCCACGAGAAGCCTCTCAGCAAGCCTGCGTCTTCTTACAACGGTTCTTCCGTTTGCATCTCCCTCTTCGGAAAGAGTTGCGTGGGTATCTGACAGGACTATGTTCTCTGCTTCAAGAAGCTCCTGGACAGCAGGGGATTTATCATCGAGGCCAAGTGATGTCAGGTCCATTGATTCGTTCTTTTCTTCATTAATATGTACCCACATTCTCTCGATGATATTTTCCGCGTCTTCACTTATCTTCATTTGAATATCCCTCTGATAAATTTCCCGAGTTTTGTTTCCGGTGCGATCTCATACCCGCAGTTTGGGCAACGTTGCATATTACACGAGCTGAATCTTCCGCATCCTGAACATTTCGACCTGTCGGGCTCGTCGAAATCTTTGCCGCAAAGAGGGCACTTCACAGAACCACCCCGAAGTTAGTGAGTAGGTAGTTCACAATGAAGCCCACTGCAAAGGCACCGGGGAAAATGAACGTTGCCATTGCAAATGCGGTCTTTATCCCTCTTTCCTTTACAGTTACCAGGAACTGGGCGATACATGGCATGAACAGTGTCAGTGTGATCGCCGCGACCACAAGATTCACTTCTGTGAGCATTCCGGCATTATACATGTCGAACAGACCGGCTGCACCAAAGTCCCTCCTGAAGAAGCCATAGAAGAACATGAGTCCTGCTTCAGCTGGCAGGCCGATCCACTGTGAAGGATATCCCAGCAGGCGAACTGCGATATCAAACAGGCCTGTAAGTCTGCCAAGCCATATCAGTACACTTGCAAGCACAAAGAGCGGAAGTACTTCAAGGAAATACCATTGCATCCTCGAATAGGTCTTTACAAGCACATTTGAAAGCTTTGGCAACCTGAGGGGAGGCATTTCGATAAAGAAACTCGGTTTTTCTCCTGGCATGAGCTTTGATGAGATGTATCCTATTGTCACAAGTTCGATAGCGATTACAATAGCCCAGATTGCCAGTGCAGTTCCGCTGAATGAAAGTACGCCCAGTATTACTCCAAGTTGTGCTGAACAGGGAATTGCCAGAGCCAGCAACATGCTTGCTATCAGTTTTTCCCGTCTTGTCTCAAGAGTTCTGGTAACCATGGTCGCCATGGTGGCACATCCGAATCCGAGTACCATTGGAATCACTGCCCTGCCGCTCATTCCTATCTTCTTGAATACGCGGTCGATAAGCATTGCAAGCCTTGGGAGGTATCCTGTATCCTCAATTATAGAGAACACGATAAAGAAAGCTCCCACAAGGGGCATGATAAGTGCTATGGCGTATGTGACTGCCTGTGTGAATATTCCGTATTCTCCAACAAAGAGATCCTGTATGATCGGGAATGGGACAACGGCGTTGAAATTCTCAATTACCCAGGGGTTGATCTGCTCTCCGAATAGTGTGCCTTCAAGATAGTCCACAACAGTCCCTGCTGCAAATCCTCCTACGAACTTATACAGGCCAAAGTACAGGATTATGAGCAATATAGGAATACCTGTCAGGGGTTGTATCAGAAGCTTGTCGATACGCTGTCCAAGGGAATTTTTGTTTTCTTTGCTTGTCTCTATACCTTTTTGATCGACAATCCTGTCTGTTTTCATTACCGGATCGACGATCTCATTTACGTAATTCTGTCTTTCAACGGTAATCGTGTAATTAAGAGGATCTGAATATTCCTTTTCGGTGCCCTCAACGATCCTCCTGATCACTTCGGTGTCCTCATTGTTCTGTTTCACCTTCTCATATGCAAGTTTGTCATTCAGGAGAAGCATTTGTGCAACAGACATTTTTGATATGCTATATTCGGATTTAAGCAGGGATGATATTGAGTCAATAGCATACTCGATCCCTTTGCTGTATCTTACATTACCGGCACCGGGCTGGAAACTATAACCGGCTATTGCGTCCTCAAGTTTATCAAGCCCCTCTCCGTTGATGGAAGTAGTGCAGATAACCGGAATACCCAGCATCTTCTCAAGCCTTGATGCGTTTATGCTGACTCCCCGATGTCGTGCTTCATCCATCATGTTCAGGACAAGTATGAGCGGAACCTGAGCTTCTATCAACTGGAGCGTCAGGGGGAGCATACGCTGAAGGTTCTTGGCATCGATCACATGCAGGTAAACATAGGCTTTATTGTCAAAGAGATAGTTCTGCGAGACACGTTCCTCATCAGTGATGGGCTGGAGGGAATACATTCCTGGAGTGTCTATTATTTCAAACTCCTTCTCTCCGATCTTTGTCTTTCCTTTACTGATGGCTACTGTTGTTCCGGGGTAATTGGAAACCACCGCGTAGCTGTCAGAGAAGTGATTGAAGATGACACTTTTTCCAACATTCGGGTTTCCTACCAGGATTATCCTTTCGAGGTCGCCTGGAGTATCGGTTTCGACACTGCAGCAACTTTTTTTATTAAGGAAGTTTAACATTGTTTATCAATCCTCTGAAATGTAGTCATTCCTAATTTTAGAAGCCATAGTTAATTATTCCATATAAATGTTTGCTTAACTAACATTTATTGCATCAATGAAAAATCGTAAGAGTTATGGTCGACAAAAATGGCCAGATCCAGTTATTAATATAACAAGCAGTTTACTTTTTGAAATCCATAAAGCATATATAAAATAAGCACAATTTGAATCAATATTGTACATAATTATACATTGATGCAGTCAAAGGTGCTAAAATGAAAGATTATATTAAAAAAGTAAGTGAAGGGCAGAACCTCAGCCTGGAAGAATCTGAGGATGCCATCACAAAGATATTCACAGAGGCCACCGATGCGCAGATTGCCGGCCTTCTTATTGCCTTGAAAATGAAGGGAGAGACTCCCGAGGAGATAGCGGGTTTTGCAATAGGGATGAAAAAGGCTGCCAATACTATATCACCTGTGGTGGATGGTGCACTTGTCGATGTGGTTGGAACAGGAGGAGACCTGCATAACACAATAAACGTTTCCACGGCATCTGCTATTGTAACCGCAGCAGCCGGTGTGGCCGTTGCAAAACATGGCAACCGCTCAATTACCTCTCTTTCGGGAAGTGCGGACGTACTGAAAGAGCTGGGCATAAAAGTGGACAAGCAGCCTGATCAAGTAAAGGAATCCATTGAAAAGGCAGGAATTGGCTTCATGTTCGCTCCGATCTTCCACCCGGCCATGAAAAGGGTGGGACCCATAAGACAGGAAATGGGGATAAGAACTATTTTCAATATACTCGGGCCATTGACCAATCCTGCAAACTCAAAGATCCAGCTTGTTGGTGTCTTTGACAGAAAACTCTGCGAACCTTTTGCCCGTGTAATGCAGAAGCTCGGAGTTGAAAGGGCAATGGCCGTACATGGTGATGGCATGGATGAGATATCAAACGTCTCTGAAACATACGTATCCGAACTCAGGGACGGTAAAGTCTCCTCTTACACGATCACTCCTGAAGAGCTGGGAATTGAAAGGGCAACGGTAGCTGATATCACAGGTGGCACGCCTCAGGAGAATGCCCGGGACATTGTATCTATATTAAAGGGTGTGAAAGGCCCAAAGAGGGATCTTATTGTAATAAATTCTGCCGCAGCCCTCTATGTTGCAGGCAAGGGGGGGTCCATAAGGGAAGCCATCCCGCTGGTTGAGGAGATAATAGACAGTGGCAAGGCAATGGAAAAGCTGCTTGAGTTCAGTGATGACCCGAAAGTCTGCGAGGCCTTGAATGAGTAAAATTCCCCGGGTGAAGATCTGCGGTATGCGAACTGCCAGTGACGTCGATATCGCTGTTAGCTGTGGTGCCGATGCACTTGGTTTCATAACAGACGTGCCGGTGAACACTCCGAGGAAGATAGATGCGCAAACCGCATCCGAACTTGTGAAGAAGGTGCCTGCCTTTGTAAGTTCTGTACTTGTAATAATGCCGGAAGACGGGGACGAAGCCCTCAGGCTGATCGATACGGTAGGACCGGATATTGTGCAGCTCCACAATGACATAGGAACGGATGATATCGAGCTCATCAGGAACGAGACCAACCGAAAGCTCGTAAAGGTGATAACAGTGCCTGTGGGGGAAGAGTTTGTTGTTGATAAGCTTATTTCCCGGATCGACTCACTGGCCGGCAATGATCTGGTGGATGCGATATTGCTGGATTCAGGTAAAGCCGGCAGAGTTGGTGGAACAGGAACAGTACACGACTGGTCCGTAAGCAAAGAGATCGTTGATGCGGTGGATGTGCCAATAATACTTGCCGGTGGACTGAAGCCGGAGAATGTCCGTGATGCGGTGGAACAGGTAAGGCCGTTTGCAGTCGATACGGCATCAGGTGTGGAAACAGAAGGAAAGAAGGATCCTGCCAGAGTGTGCAGGTTTGTAAGAGAGGCGAGGTGTATTAATGGTTGATTTTGATCTTAGTAAAGAAGAATTCATTGAACTGGCTGAAGGCTCGCAGAAACCTGCCATCGTGCAGCTCATGACAAAGGTTGAGAGCATATGCAGTCCTCTCCAGTTATACGCGACCCTGCAGAATGCAGGTCATTCGTACCTGCTTGAATCAGTGGAGAAGGAAAAGAAGCATGCAAGGTATTCTTTTGTGGGCTCCGATCCGGAAATTGTGGTGTCTATCAAGGACAGGTTCCTGACAATAGAGTGCCAGCAGAACTCAGAGCTCACGAAATATATCTATGGCAAGGTCAAAGCTATGGGTGAGACCGAGTCGCTGATCGGCGGAAAGATCAGGGTGAAAGTTGAAGAGGGAAAGGATGCCCTTGATGCCTTCCGTGATATCTTTCCCACAAGCAACGAAACCGTCCTGCTGAACCAGAAACGCTTTGACAGGCAGACTTTCCTGGGAGGGGCTATCGGATACAACAGTTATGACTTTGTATATGATTCATGGTTGGGTATGGAGAAAAAGGAAGATGCAGACACTCCTGACATGCATTTTGCAATTATGACCAGGACTTTCGTCTTCGATCATATTACCAATGAGACATACATGGTCGTCACGCCATTTATTACCGATGAAAGTGACCTTGAAGCCGTTTATGAACATGCTCATGCCGATGCCCAGTTGATGGAGCGCTCCCTGCACATGTCATCTGTTATCGGGATAAGTGAGGATGTACTGGGGAATGTGAAATCCGAAGAGCCTGTCCCAAATACGGATCAGCAAACCTATGAGAAGGCCGTCCTGGCTGCAAAACAGCACATAATCGATGGGGACATCTTCCAGGTCGTCATATCCAGGAGATATACTGTGAATATGAGCCAGACTCCCCTGCAGCTCTATATCAGGCTCAGGAATATCAATCCGAGTCCTTATATGTATATTTTCAATTTCAAGGATGTGGGTATCGTCGGAGCAAGTCCTGAAACACTGATGACCGTGTACAACGACAGGGTCATAACAAACCCCATTGCTGGCACCTGTCCCCGTGGAAAGGATGATGAAGAGGACAAAGAACTTGCGGCAAAGATGCTCAGCGATGAGAAAGAGCGAGCTGAGCATGTGATGCTTGTGGATCTCGGGCGCAATGACGTGAGGATGGTTGCAGAAGGAGGAACTGTCAAGGTCGATGACCTGATGAGCGTGATCAAATATTCCCACGTCCAGCATATCGAAAGTACAGTAAGCGGGGACATGCGGGAGGAGTGTGACCAGTTCGATGCCACAAGGGCGATATTCCCTGCAGGTACGCTTTCAGGGGCTCCCAAGATACGCGCCATGGAGATAATAGATGATCTTGAAACGGAGTCCAGAGGAATATATGGCGGAGGTGTGGGCTACTATTCCTGGAACGGAGATGCCGACTTTGCCATAGTGATCAGGACCGTGCTGATCAAACAGAATACTGCTTACGTTCAGGCAGGTGCCGGTATCGTTGCAGATTCGGACCCTAGTTATGAATTCGAGGAGACCGAGAGGAAAATGGCTGCAATGATCAAGGCTATAGGAGGGGGCAAATAATGAAAGTATTGTTCATCAACAATAAGGACTCCTTCGTGTGGAATCTTGTGGACTATGTCTCCATATTCGAACCTGATACTGTGGTAGTTCCGAATACGATCTCCCTTGAAGAGGTAAGGGAACTCGATCCTGATGCGATAATAGTATCTCCCGGACCCGGCACCCCTCACAAGAAAGAGGATATAGGTACATGTCTTGACATTATCAGGGAATTCGGGTCAAAGGTGCCGGTACTTGGTGTATGCCTCGGACATCAGGCCATAAACACGGCTTTCGGTGGCAGTATAGGACATGCAAAAGGCGGACCTGTCCACGGAAAGACATCTGACATAAGTCATGAAAAGTCGCCTCTTTTCCTGGAGGTGCCGGATAATTTTAAGGGAGGACGCTATCATTCCCTTGCCATAGAAGATCTCGCAGACTGTCTCAGGGTAACCGCGAAAACAGAAGATGATATTATCATGGCGATTGAACACAGTGAATACCCTGTATACGGGGTCCAGTTCCATCCCGAATCAATACTTACCAAAGAGGGCATGTATATCATAGAGAACTTCCTGAAGATCGCAATGATGCACAAGGATTAAGTCTTTTCACACATTCTAAAACCCATGCTTGTGGGAATCACTGGAACGCCTGGAACAGGAAAGACTGCTGTAACAGAGTTACTTGAAAAGAAGCGAAAGTATCAGGTTATTCATCTAAATGAGCTGATCCGTAAAGAGGGACTTTACTCCGAAATGGACCGTGAGAGGGACTGTGTGGTTGCCGACATGGACCTTGTGGAAAAAAGGGTAAAGGAACTGGTGAACAGAATATATCCCTTAACCCTGATCGACAGCCACCTCTCTCATTACATAGCCGATACTGTCATTGTTCTGAGGACAAGGCCCGACATACTGCAGGAAAGACTTTCAAAACGTGGCTATTCTGTGGAAAAAGTGGAAGAGAATCTGGATGCTGAAGCACTGGATGTCATACTTGTCGAATCGGTGGAATGGTGCGGGGAAGTCTTTGAGATTGATACCACCAAAGGATCAGTAGAAGATACCCTTGCAAGTGTGGAGGAAATACTGGAAAGTATCCTCCGGGAAAGGGATCAGGAGATCCAACAGCGATACAGTCCCGGCTCTGTTGACTGGAGTGACAGGTTTCTGGATTGATTAGTTGACTTCCTCAGGCATCCTGACTGTTTCTGAATCATATCCGATATTGGGTGCTATCGGAATTGTAAAAGTGAATGTACTGCCCCTGCCATATTCGCTTTTCACGCTTACTTCCCCGTTATGCAGAGAAGCGTATTCTTTTACAAGCATGAGTCCGAGTCCCGTGCCTCCCTGCTTGCGGGTAGATGAACCGTCAACCTGTACGAAGGGATCGAATATCCGGTCTATATCCTTGTCCTGTATGCCTATACCATTATCTGTAACCGATACCTGCAAAAATTCTCCTTTCTCCCTGATTTTTAATGTTACCTCTCCTTTTGAAGGAGTGAATTTCAGGGAGTTTTCCAGCAGGTTGTAGAGTATTGCCTGAACCTTACCCTTATCCGCTGTCATTTCCTGGATATCCGTATCCATATCGACACTCAGGGTGATGTTCTTGATAGAGGCCATTGATTCTATTCCCTGTATCACTTCCTCGACCATCGGTCCGGGCTGGAACTTTTCAAAATGAAGGTCCATGCCGCCTGATTCTATTCTGGAGATGTCAAGCATTTTGCTTATTACCTTCAAAAGTAACTTCCCGCTCTGGTTAACATGAGACAGATATTTTTTCTGGCTCTGGTTCAGGTTATCTGACATATCCGAGAGTATAATGTCCGAAAAACCTATTATGGAGCTAAGTGGTGTTCTCAGTTCATGGTTTGCGTTTGCCAGTAATTCATTCTTATACCGGTTCGCCTCTTCAGCAGCCAGCCTGGCACGCAGCATCTGCTCTTCGGCTTCTTTGCGTTCAGCAATATCCTCGGCAACTGCAAGGAAATAAAGAGGCCTGCCTTCTGAAGAACTGACTATTGATACATTGACGCTTACCCATACAGAACTACCGCTTTTGTGAAGGTATCTCTTTTCAATGGAGTAGTTCTTGCATTTACCAGCAACGACTTCTTCTACCAGCTCAAGCTCTTTGGGAAGGTCGTCCGGGTGTGTGATATCCCGGAAATTGACGTTCATAAGCTCTTCAGCGGGATAGCCGGTTATTTTACAGAAGCGGTCGTTAAACTGGATTATTTTTCCATCAAGATCTGCCTGACAGATGCCTGTAGCAGCCTGTTCAAAGATGGCACGGAATTTTTCCTCGCTTTCACGTATCCTGAAGTCTGCCATCTTACGCTCCGTGATATCCATTGTAAATCCATCGATCACAAAACCATTTTCAGCCTCTGCGCTGATTTTTGCATTCATGAGGAGCCACAGGCGTTTACCATCCTTTCGTTGCGCCTCATATTCGAAATTCTCTACGGAACCTTCCTTTTTTAGCATCTTAACGAATTCTTCTCTCTTCTCGGAGTTAACGTAGAGTTGTTTCCCCAGATCAGTGTAATGTTCTATTGCTTCTTCAGGAGAACCACAACCTACGATGTGCGCCATTTCGGGATTTATGCTGAGAACTTTACCAGACGAATCTGTACGGAAGATTCCAACCGGGACATTGTTGTAGATATGCTTGATCCTGGCCTCGCTTTCTTTGAGTGCCTGTTGTGCTTCATTGCGAGCCGTCCGCTGGTTCAGGAGTGTTCCCAGCAGGACAGTTCCTATAGGATACACAAGTATCACCGGTATTGTGATGACCCTTAGAACTTCGATAGCTGTTTCAAAAGGGAGCGTGAACATCAAAAGAAGCATGGAAATGTGTACTGTGATACCGAAAATGTAGAGTTCGAAATTTCCAAGTGTCTTTCTTAGATCCTGGCGATGCATTCTCCATAGTAAACCGATGATGGTGGAAGATGCAATCACTGATATTCCGGTAAGAACTCCCGGACCTCCTATGGACAATCGGTATATAGCACTGATCAATGCCGCAACCAGTACCGGGATAAAACCAAAGAAAAGGCTAGTTATACTCAGGAGGATAGACCTGGTATCAAAAACAATGCCCGGTGCAAGTTCCCATGAATTAAATATAAGCGCAACACCGATAATACCTATAATCGATCCTGTAATGATCTTGTCAAAAATAGTTTTATTGCTGACTTTATAGGAAAAAGAATCGTATAGCAGTCCCAGGGCAAGTAAGAGTGCTGCATTGTTGACTATGCCTATCAGTGCTTCGCTGTTCATTCAGCCCTCTTTTGTGCAGGAATCTCTTCTGTTTTGATTTCGATGACAGGCTCTTTCATTTTTGAAGACCTCGACAGATCGGATTTTCTGAGTCTTTAATATTTTTTCATACAAAGGTATATTCTTTCATACTATATTGAATAACTTTTGCATTATTTATTTTATGATTGCAGGTGGATGTGTAATATTTTTTAAAATTACATAAGTCTTGCGTAATTTATTCTCCAATGTCTCATTTTTTTACTAGAGTATTGCGTTTGTATATAAGGTCTGGTATGGGGCAAATATGAACCGTTTGTTATAATTCTTCAATCAATGCTTTGTTATAAGCCATTGCGAGCATACTGTTTATGAACTTCTGCCCCTCTCCCGGGCTGTCCACCATCCGAACCGTGACTTTGCCATTACTGTAAAAAGTGATCTCACGATACCCGCTTTTTGCGATAACGATGCCAAGATTTTCAGAATAGCGGCCCGGAAGATGCTTTGCGAGTAAGTGCAGGTCGGGCCTTTCATCCAGTTGTGCAATCAACCTGAGTTTCCATGGATCTGCTATGCAGGGAAGCACCTGTTCAATTGATATGACTCTCATATGAATACTTCATTATTAATAATGAAGTTATTTCAATAAATCCTTTTTTATATCTGCCTGTATCCTGAAAATGAAAGAGCCAGCGAAAGTCAGGTAAATGACTAAAAATGCAGAAAGAAAGAAAGAATCGATATGTTCTGAAATAAAAAATGAGCTTGTATCATTCACTACTGACACTGTCTTTACGGTACTCTGCTGCGGATGTAAGGAACATCACAAAACCCAGGGCTGCACTGTACTCACTTTCAATAATATATGCCTGCGAGAATAACGCAATTGTCAGGGAAACACCTGCAAGTAACTTCAGCAACGGCAGGTTGTGTCTTGAAAGAAGCTTCATGGATGCCATTAGCGGTATCAGCGAGATAAAAATCAGCAAAAGTAAATGACCACCACTGCTTAAAAAGAATCCTGTCAAAGCAATTGTTGCTCCCAGAATGAACAACATGATTCCAGCTATGCTCCACCTGTTATCATCTATAATTGACATTCCCGTAAACCAACCTGATTCATCATTATAACATTGGATGTGAATTTATTAAGAGTTGCACAAATAAAATATTTTCGCTTTTGCTGTTTTATTTTTAGTATTGTAGTGTGCAGTTTTTAGTCTGATGGCTGTAGTTA
>JAALLP010000117.1_pt1 | contig 17334 bp, 14 predicted proteins | sample 7245951 | NCBI WGS metagenome assembly JAALLP01 (sample SAMN13049199, study PRJNA578106) | oil field metagenome | isolation source: filtered produced water from oil reservoir B6 | place: USA:offshore Texas | collected 2016
CATAAAAAGTCATAGCTAGCAAACTAAAATCTGTTAATTATAACCTTTTTCTTTATTTTTCTTACCATCTTATACATCCCAATCCCCAGAAAAGCCCCTAAGCTATCAATCAATACATCAGAAACCTGCGCTCCTCTACCTGGCACAAATAGCTGATGAACTTCATCACTTATAGCATAAAGTATACAAAACACAAGAGAAAGTATAAATCCTCTAAAACCTCTAATACCACTTCTCCTTAAAGCATTCAACACCAATACTCCTAATATAAAGTAAATCCCAAAGTGAGCAAATTTCCTTACAACATGATTAAACCGTGCTACTAAATCTGCCGTAGTACTGGTTTCACTGTCTAGTGGAACTAAACGCCCTACTTTCTCTATAATAATCTTTGTAACCTTTTTACTCAGTCCATCAGATTCTACTGCGGGTTGAGATGATAAGTAAAATATAAGGACAAGCCATAGTAATACAGCCGTCCACGATAAAATGATGATCTATCAAATCCCCACACGTGTTTAATTTACAATTGTCAATTATTATCGCATTGGCAAATAAATTCATTATTCCTCTTTATTTGCCGCAACATCATTATATAACATTCTTTGTAAAATAAATGCTTCCTACTATTTATCCTACTATGCTTTTAAAACTATGCTTCTACTTATACCTGTAAGTCTAGCTATTTGCCTTGTTGATAATCCCTTTTCTTTTAAAGTTTTTAAATATTTATCCCGTTCATCTTTTTCTAAGCTTTGAAGTTCTATGCAGTGAAAAACATCACAGGTATTTTTAATAATCTCTATTGCTTCATTATCCCTAAGTCTTTTATTTTCTTTTATATCCAAGTAGTTATCATCACTACTTTTCTTATGAAATTCCTTAAACACTGATATAGCTTTTTTTCTGTCATTACTGAATATACTAAATACCAAGTCACTATCTATAACTTTATGCTTACCTACGTATTCTGAATAGCTGCTCCACTTATATTCAGAGATATCTTTCACTATATTAGCCTTTAATGGATTTTGATGTATATATCTTATTACATTTAATAAATATTTTTCATCTTCTACTACTTCACTTTTATATCTATCTTGAAACAAATGCCCGCTTCGATTATATTTCCAATTATACCAATATACATAGCTTGCTCCTATACGTCTCATTATTATGCCTAATTCTTCTTTTTCTTCTTTAATCAGCAGATGAATATGGTTTCCCATTAAACAATATGCATAAATCTTATATCCGCTTTTATCTTTATAATCTTTAAGGGTCTGTAAAAATTTCTCAGCATCTTCGTTGTCTTCAAATATTGTTTGTCTATCACCCATTATTTAGCATATCACTTTTGCAATTTTATGCAACCACAAGAACCGTCCCTGTGGTTACTGCAAGAACCGTCCCTGTGGTTACTGGCTAATCGCTTATCGCTAACCGGATTAGGGTCAAGTCTCTGAAATTTAGATTGAGATTTAGTTTCATATCTATATTATGGTACAGATTAATAAATTGTTAAATATATACAAAAAAAGAAAAAGGGACAGAAGAACTATCCTTCTGTCTCCTCTATTTTAACCATAGGAATTCGTATGGATTAAGAGTCAATTCTAATACACCATCTGTAACTTCAAATCTTTTATTAGTAATTAAATCCTTTAGTTCTAAAACATTTTCTAATCCATTTTCTACTATATTTATACTTACTTTTTGCTCATCCTTTGATACATTAGACAATACAAGTATTTTTTCCTCATTATCTATAGAACTTCTTATAAATGAAAATACCGAATCATTTGTAAATATAACTTTTTGTCCTCCATTTGGGTGGAATGCTTTTTCCTTTTTACGTATTTTAATTATGTCACAATATTTATTAAAAATCTTATTTCTCAATGAATTTTCATCTGCAAGCTCTTTTTCAATATTTTCTCTATAAAGCTTTTCTCTATTTATTCTCCTAAAAATACCGCTTTCCTTTACACCTTTCTTATAATTTCTGGAACCTAATAAACTGTGTATGTATATTGCAGGTACTCCCATTAAAGAAAGAAGCATTCCTTGGGAGCCTATAAATCTCTTTATTTTTATTTCTTCATTGTCATCAGGATGGGATAAAGCATCAAAATAATTTATATTTAACTCATAGGGACTTTTCGTACCGTCTCCATTATCTTTGTATGAAACATATCCTCCATATTCCTTTGCTCTTTCAACCATCTCTTCTATCTCTTCTTCACTAAGTATTCCTTTAGCAGGCATGACACCTATTCCATCATGGGATGCTAAAAAATTAAAAAACGTTGTTTTTTCAGATATTTGTTCTAAAGAATCTGCCCACTTTGAAAGACATTTAGCATTTCCTGTTTGATAAGCATTTAACACAAGTGGTGGCAAAGGAAATTGATATACCATTTGGGCCTCATTATATCCATTACCAAAATAACTTACGTTGTCCTTATGAGGAACATTTGTTTCTGTAATCAGTATAGTATTTGGTACAACAATATCTAATATATCTCTAAAAAGCTGAATAACCTTATGGGTTTGTTCTAAATGGATGCAAGTAGTACCAATCTCTTTCCAAAGATAACCTATTGCATCAAGTCTTATAGTTTTAGCTCCCTTTGAAACGTAGAATAATAATACTTCAATAATTTTTAACAGTACCTTTTCGTTTTTAAAATTTAAATCTATTTGGTCAGCACTAAAGGTCGTCCAAACCTTTTTTGTCCCACCCATAGTTTCAACTTCTGTGAGAAGGGGCAGTGCCCTTGGTCTAGTTACCTTTTTAAGTTCTTCACAATATTCTTCCTCTATAAAGAAGTCTTCATATTCCTTTTCACCCTTTAAATATCCTTGAAACCATTCACTTTTAGATGATATATGATTGATAACTGCATCAAACATCAAATCAAAATCATTAGACATTTTTTCTATATCTTCCCAATCTCCAAATTCAGGATTAACTTTACAATAATCTATAACTGAAAACCCATCATCAGAAGAATACGGATAAAAGGGAAGTATATGAACATCAGATATTATTCCCTTTAAATTATTCCTTAGAAATTCATTTAATGCATTTAATGGTTTTTTACCCTCTTCTTTAATGTTGTCTCCATAGGTTATTAAATAGATATTGTTTTCATCTACCCACTTTTTTGTATTTTCTTTTAAATTAATTTTTTTAGAAAATTCATTTACAATCTTTACTATTTCTTCATATATGTTTTGAGATTTTTCTGGGCCATATAAAAAGTTTAATTTTTCTAATATCCTATTTTTCATGTCCCCTGTAATCTTTACTACTACCATTTTAAATCCTCCTTTGTGCCAGCTTAATTAGTCTAAATATCTCTTCACTATTTTTTTGAATAAATACTGCTGCCTTTTCTTTATTTAATGCATCCTGTAATTCAATGGGATAATTTACAATTGAAAACATCGCATCTATTCCCTGTTCATGATTTATATGGGCATCATCAGAAATACACCCTGCTATTGCAATAACAGGAATACCAAAGCCTTTAGCTACCTTTGCCACTCCAAAGGGCGTTTTACCATATATAGTCTGACTGTCCATCTTACCTTCTCCTGTTATTACTAAATCAGCGTCCTTAACTATTTCCTTTAATCTAGTTTTTTCAATTACTATATCTACTCCTGGTTTTAGCTGAGCATTTAAAAAGGCCATAAATCCTGCACCAAGTCCTCCAGCAGCTCCTGCACCCTTTATATCCATTACATCCTTTCCTAAATATTTTTTAATCATATTTCCATAGTGATTAAGGGCCCTATCGAGTTTTTGAACCATTTCGACTGTTGCCCCTTTTTGAGGACCATATATATAGGATGCACCATTAGTACCACACAAAGGATTATCTACATCACAGGCTACAACAAACCTTGAACTTTTAAGTCTTTCATCTAAACTGCTCATATCTATTTTGTCTAAGTTTATCAGTGCTCCTCCACCCCAAGGCAACTTTTTTCCATTTTTATCAAGAAACTTCACACCTAGGGCCTCAAGCATCCCTGATCCACCGTCATTTGTAGCACTTCCGCCAATACCTATAATAAAATCTCTACACCCTCTATCAAGGGCCGATTTTATAAGCTCTCCTGTTCCATAGGTAGTTGTTATCATAGGATTTCTTTTATCATTTGGAACTAAAGGAAGGCCTGAAGCTGCTGCCATTTCTATTACGGCAGTCTTTTTATCTCCCATTATTCCATAAAAGGATTCCACCTTTTCTCCTAAGGGACCTGTAACCTCAAGTCTAATTATTTCTCCACCTGTTGCATCTACTAAAGATTCTACCGTTCCTTCTCCACCATCAGCCATAGGAACCTTTAGAATATCAATATCTGAATAAACCTTTCTTATACCTATTTCAATATTATCTGCAACTTCCTTTGCACTAAGACTTCCTTTGAAGGAGTCTGGTGCTATAACTATCCTCACATTCTTTCCCCCTAATTCCCATTGTTTTTATAATGCTTTATGTAATCATATACCCTTCTCAAAACTCTAGCATCGTTTAATTTATAACCTAAATCTCTAATCTCATTTTCTATAAATTTCTTTTCTGTAAGCATTATTGACAATTTTCCTTCTAATACAGTTCTTCTCATCATAGGATTATCTATTTCATCTTTCATTTCTAAAAATCTTTTTTCTTCATTTTTAATGTCTTCTTCAGTAATTAAATTTACTGACTCATATTTACTTAAATCTTCATAAGCTTTATCATCTATAATGTCAACTGTGCAATATCTATCTCTTTCTAGATTTTGTCTTGAAATATCTAAACGAATAGTTATTATTTCCTTTGGTTTTACATCTATCTCAATCTTGTTATTAGAAATAACATCTATTTTCTTCATTATTTCTTCCTTTAAATTTGTATAATAGGCAAAATCTATATCAAAATCACAAATTATTTCACCCTTTACAAGTCTTTCAGAAGAATTATAAAGCCTAATAATTACTGACTTTCCATCCTCTGATCTCTTTACAGCAGTGACCTTTAAAGAGTTTATTTCATCCTTTACATGTATAAAACCTTTTCTATCTGGTAAAACTCCATCATGCTTATCCGTTTTAACGATAAGTAAATCAGAATTAAAAATATCGGCTTTTCTTGCCACTTTTCCTTTTTCAACATCTCCTTCATGAGCATAAATGCCATAATGAAATTCCATTTGACGTAAAGATTGTGCATCGGGTGTAAATATCTTAGGTCCTGCATCTCCTATCCTCGTATTTATTTCAGTTGCTATCCATCCTACACTTCTAAAAAGCGTAAGGGCAATAGTATTCCCTTCAGGTAAAATCTGATATTCAGGTAGTCCCTTGTTTAATATTGCTAAGCCCTTCTTTCCATCATTTAAGTCAACAAATTCTCTTTGTGGAAAAATAGTATTTGGCCTTGCTTCTCTAGCACCTATGATGACTTTCTTTACATTTTCAGGTATACTTGATTCATCATATTCTTCAATATCAATAGGCCTTTTAACTACATCAAAGGCACTTCCACTGAAGGAAACATCTGTTTTAATATTTGTTGGAAAAAGAACCCTTAATCTATGATCCTTTGCAGTATTTTTTACAATGGTCCTACATTTGACTACTTCTGAATCTACATCTACAGTAATGTAGTTTACAATTGGAAGCATAATAGTTTTTTTACTTCTTTCCTTTCTGTCTTCAGTTAAAGATTCTGGAATTTCAAGGACTGTTTCTACCCTTGCAGTCACCCTCACATCACTTTTTTCAATAAAATCTATATTGGCTTCTTTACCTCTACTTGTAATTACCTTATCTATATCTGGATAAGAATAGTTGTATTCGTCACCTGCATCTCCCATATCTTCAAAAACTCCAAGGTTTTCATATTTTTTACCAGATAACTTATGGGTAAGGTTGAAAGAACCATCATTGTTTATTTCAACAACAATATGTTGATTTTCTATTGTGCTTTCACTAACCTTTAGATCCTTAGTTTTTATATCATTTTCATCATAAATTACTTTATATCCAAGAGGCGGAATATCCTTTATAAATCTACCTTTTCCATCTATTGATATAACCTCACTTCTATAGTAATGGCTAGGATTAAATACAATAAATCCTTCTTCATTAATCTTTGATGTATCAATAAGACTAACTATATCCTTAAGTTTTGCCTTTATTTGATTTTGGGTCATAAATTTAAAGGTCCTATATCTTTCTTCCATGTCTGTATGTACATCATCTATGCTTACGCCACAAATGCTGTCATGGGGATGATTCTTTAATAGCATTTTCCATGACTGCTCTAAATTGCTTCCTTCGTATTCTCCACCTAATGTCCAACAAAGGGTAGATAGAGGCTCGGCATATTTCTCTATTAATTTTTGACATCTATCATTTTCTAACTTAAGATACATTCTAGAAGATAATATCCCTGGAAAAACAGCTATAAATCTACCGCTATATAGTGGCCCCTTTAGCAATTTAAGCTTTGGTTTATTTTTTTTGATTTCTTCAATATATTTTTCTGGATTGCTTTGAAATACTTTTATTTTTTCACTATCCATTTTTCCATCCCTTATATATGGAAATATGTCGTCAGGTATAATTTCTTGGTCATATCCATTCATAAGCAATATGTTGGGAGTAGTTGCAAAATCCTTAAGTTTTTCAACTTCATCATAAATTCTTTTTCTCATTATATCTTCATAATCAGCAAGTCTCATTACATTTCTATAACTATCTAATAAGTATACAGACAAAATTTGACTTCCATCGGGAGATTCCCATATAAATTCCGAATGAACATCTTCAGGGTCCATTTCAACTCCTCTCCATACATAAAGACCCTTCATTCCAAAACCTTTATGTATTTGGGCTGTTTGAGAAATCTGCCCAAAATTATCTAAAAGCCAGCCTACTTCCATAGTTTTTCCAAATTCCTCTGCTATCTTAATTCCAATAAGCATATTTCGTACTAATGATTCATCACTTACAATTTGCCAGTCGGGCTGCAAGTAATATGGTCCTACCAAAATCCTTCCTTCTTTAACATATTTCTTAAGCTTTTCTCTATAAGCAGAAACTGATTTTCCTTTTTTATCAAGCTCTTCAAAGTAATCGTCTATCATAGAAATTTGACCATCTAATACAAATACATATTCCTTTTCTTTTTCTAACATGTTAAATAAGTTTTCAAAGAAATCTATTAACCATTCATTTGTATATTTACTGTTGAGATACCATTCTCTATCCCAATGGGTATGGGATATAATATGTGCATTTATTTTTTCACCCATTTTGTACCCTCCTATAATTCTGACAGTTTAAAAGTTTAGTTAAGTATGGAAATAATATAATTGTCTTAATGGGTATTTAATTGTACTATGCGCGAAAACGTTTTTATGAGATCTTAAAATTTTTTAGAGGACATATTTTCCTCCCCTCATTTTAAAACCACATGACTCCCTTATAATAAATTCAGTTGGAAGAATTTTTTTTCTTTCTTTTATTTCTTCTCCCTTTAGAAGCTTTACAAGCATATTGGCAGATTCTTTTCCTAAGTCATATATTGGTACCCTTATCGTTGTGAGATTAGGCTCTACTATGGTAGCTTCCCTGAAATCATTGTACCCTATTACTGCAATATCCTCGGGAACTCTAAGGCCCAATTCTTTAGCAGCTTGAACAGTAGCTACAGCCTTCATATCGTCTGTAGCAAAAATAGCAGTTATATCCCTTCTTTTCATCAATTTTTCCTTTACAGCTTTTTTAGCATCTTCTAAGGTATAACCTCCATTTATTTCTAAATCAGGCTCGTGTTCTATTCCGCCCCACATCAAGGCCTGTCTAAATCCATCATATCTATCTTTACTTACAACGTAATCCATAGGTGCGTTTAGTATGGCTATCTTTTTATGCCCCATTTTTATTAAATGACAAACTGCTTTATAACTATCTCCAATATTATCGGTATTTACATAATACATTTTTTCACCTAAAAGATTATGCTCTAACACCCTTCCACTCAAAACAAACTTTAAATCTTGGGAAAGCAATTCATAAATAAGGGAATCGTATACACGAGAACTAAGTAAAATAACACCATCTACACGCCCACTTTTTAAAAGTTTGATCGTTTCTTCCTTTTCCATATTTATATCACTAAAAGAGATTAACTGTAAATAATAATCATATTTTTCAGCCACACTACCTATACCCCTTAAAACATCGGCAAAAAAGGGGTTAGAAAAGGCATTTTCAGTTGAACGTGTAAATACTATCCCAATATTTCTCATAGAACCTTGGGTCAAACTTTGAGCTGCTATATTTGGAACATAATTTAGTTTTTTTACAGCTCCCATAACTCTTTCCCTCGTTTCAGGGGGAACGTTTTTGTAATTACGCAATACCCTTGAAACTGTTGAAATCGATACATTTGCTTCCTTTGCAACTTCCCTTATTGAAACTTTATTATCCCTCATAAGCCATACCTCTTATACTGTAAACCTTTAATTATTTATTAAAAATGTGAAACTTTTCTTCCTTAGGAGTTAAATAGACCTTTCTATCTAATGGAAAATTACTGTCTGGCTCAATTCTTACACTGAGAAGTTTCTTATTTACTTCAACAGCAACATAATCATCGGAACCCAATGTTTCTGTAACTATAGACATTCCTTCTATTGCATTTTCAATAGGCTGAAGACTTATTTCAAAATCTTCAGGTCTTACTCCTAATACTACTTCTTTGCCTTTAATTTTTTCCTTTATAACATCTTTTAAATAGCTAGGTAATTTATATACATTACCATTATACTTGAAAATATAATTTTCTCCATCTTTAATTAACTCTCCTTCAATAAAATTCATAGGAGGACTTCCGATAAATCCTGCAACAAATTTATTAGCTGGTTTATTATAAACCTCTGAAGGAGAACCTATTTGCATTAGTTCACCCTTTTTCATTACAACTATTCTATCACTTAATGTCATTGCCTCTGCTTGATCGTGGGTTACGTATATTATAGTAGATTTTAGTTGCTTATGTATTCTCTTTAGCTCAGTTCTCATCTTTATTCTGAGCTTTGCATCAAGATTACTCAATGGCTCATCTAACAGAAGAACTTCTGGGTCTAAAACTAGGGCCCTTCCCAATGCAACCCTTTGTCTTTGTCCTCCTGAAAGCTGAGAAGGCTTTCTATCTCCTAAACCATTTAAATCAAGTAAATCTAATGCCCATTCAATTTTTTCATTTATAATTTTTTTTTCAACCTTTTTTATTTTAAGACCAAATCCTATATTAGCTGCAACGGTCATATGGGGAAATAATGCATAGCTTTGGAATACCATTGCTATTCCTCTATCCTTAGGAGCAACATTATTTGCAAGTTTATCACCTATCCAAAGTTCTCCACCAGAAATACTTTCAAGACCTGCTATCATTCTAAGGGTCGTAGTTTTACCACAACCAGATGGTCCAACTAGTGAAACAAATTCACCATCTTTAATATCTATATTCAAATCCTTAACGGCATGATATCCATTTGGGTATATTTTTTGAATATTTTTCAAGGTCAAACCTGCCATAAATAAACCTCCTTCTAACTATTTTACAGCACCTGCAGTAGTCCCAGCTACCATGTATTTTTGAATAATAAATGTAAATACTATAACAGGAAGTGAAACTAAAAGTGAAAGTGTTGCAATAGAAACAGGATTAGGTGTAAATGCTCCAAATAAACTCTTCAAATATACAGGTAACGGCAATACATCAACTGAAGAAGTAGCAGTTATGAAATATGAAAATACAAATTCATTCCATGAAAGCAAGAATACGTATATAGCCCCTGCTGCCAATCCTGGAAGAGCAACGGGAAGTATTATTCTAATAAAGGTGTATAATTTTCCTGCACCCATTATATGGGCTTGCTCTTCTAAATCAACGGGTATCGTTTCAAATACTCCTTGAGCTATGTATATAACGTAAGGTAATCCAAGGAGTGTATGGGCTAATGCAACCTTTAAAGTAACAGGTAAATTGTATAAAAAGGCAAAGTTAAAAACAGTAGCTACAGGAATTACTGAAGATATATCTGGAATTAATCTTATAGACAAAATCAAAAACAATAATACCGCCTTTCCATTAAACTTGTATCTAGCTAAAGAATATGCTGCTGGAGCTCCAAAGAACATTGATAATGCAACTGTTAGTAAAGCTATTTTAATACTTAAAAATCCATTGCCCCAGAATCTTGTATCTGATAAATAATATTTATACATTTCAAAAGTAGGCTTAAATGGCCACCATGGGACGGGATATCTTCCACCAGTAATCCAGCTGCTTCTATCACTTATAGAATATTTAAACATTATATATATTGGAAAAACTACAATAAATATGGATAGTATAATCATTGCAAACCATATGATTTTTTGTAAATTCCATCTTCTTTCCATTTTCCCCCTCCTTAAATCTTAACTAAATAAGACTGCATCTTCTTTAAAATCCAATTTAATACTGTCGTACCTATTAGAATAACGATTATCAAAATAACTCCTATAGCAGAAGCAGTACCGGGGTCAAACATTTGAACGTAATATTTTTCGATAAGTACTCCAAGTACAGGATAGGAAGGAGCTAATATATATGGGAAAATAAACTCTTTCCAAGCTTCTATAGACCTTAGTACTAAAACCGATGAAATAGATGGTACTAATAAAGGCAGTGTTATATAAAAGAAGTTTTGAATAGTAGTAGAACCCATGGTTTTAGCAGCTTCGTATTGTTCTTCGCTTATAGATTGTAATCCTGCTAAAAGGATTAACATTGAAATAGGGGTATCTCTCCAAACCTTACCTAAAATAGAAATTCCTAATGCTAAACTTTCTTTATTTAAAAAGGATATTTCATGCTGAGTTATTTTAGGAAACCATGGATATTCTCCCATAAGAAGACTTGTAATATGTCCTCCCTTTGAAAATAAAAGAAGTAAAGTAGCAGTTGTTACTATAGTCGGTATTGCAAGGGGAAGTAAAAGAATACTTCTAACCACTCCTCTAAATTTAAATTTCTTATTTATCAATATAGCACCTATAAGTCCAGTAACTAATTGTAATGGAGTAGTTATAAGGACAAATATAAATGTTCTAACAAAGGCAGTTCTAAACTCTTCACTTTCAATAAGTTTTAAATAATTAGCTATAGTCAAACTTTCTTGGGTCATCCCACCATTATATGAAGTTAGGGAAAGTTTAAGCAAGAAAAATGCAACTATCACGAAGAAAGCTATGATATATAAAAACCCTGGAAGTAGTGTCCATATTAAGAAGGAATTTTTCTTTAAACCTTCTTTAAATTTATTCCATTTATCTTCTTTCTTTAGGGCTGTATTCATTAACTACCCTCCAATCTTTTTGTAAGTTTGGTTCTACAAATTAACATATTAATCTTTTATAGATAATTTTTGAAATTGAATTTGATTTTTTTATATAAGGTACGAGGTGCTAGTTTCAAGGTTCTTAGTTCCTGGTTCTTGGAAAAGATTTAGAAACTTAGCTAATAGCTGATGGCTTATGGCTCATGGCTAATTGCAAAAGAGTTTAATTCTTAATTTTTAATTCTAAATTCTTAATTAAATATTACTTATTCATTATCACTTATTACCTTGGGCCCAGTGCCTAGTATCAAGCACCTTGCAACATAAAAAGAGGAGGGGTTTACACCCTCCCACTATTTTTTATTTTACAATCTCTCTAGCCTTTGGAGCATACTTTTCATCAAGTACTTTTTGGATATCCTTGTTATTTCCATCAACAACTATATCGTACCATGCATCAAGATATAACTGTCCAACTTCTGGCCATTGTGTTATTTGTGGAAGAGGTTTTACTCCAGCTTTTATTTGTCTATTTGCTACATCAAATACTTCTTGCATCCAATCTTCCTTAAAAGTTCCATTTAAATTTTCAACTATGTCTTTTCTTATTGGCATCATACCAAATGTTTGTGATTCTTTAGCATGATTTTCAGCATTTGTTATCCATCTAGCAAGTTCATAAGAAAGTTCTGGATCAGGAGTTGATGTTGGAATTCCCCACCACCAACCAGCTAATTGTGAAGCATGACTTCCTTGTCTTACTGGCTCACCATTTTCATTTAATTCTAATGATACTCCTTTAGGCATTATTGCAACTCCCATATCATCTGGCTCAACTAAATATCCAGTCATGTTTGGATTAGAACCACCATGTATAAAGAAAGCATCGATTTGGTGCATGAAGGCAAGATATACCTTACCTGCTGCCATGGCGTTCCATATACCACCGCCAGACCAGCCTTCTTCCCACATACCTGGGTTATAAATTCCTTCTTCTTTAAATAATACTTCCCATTCAAACATATCCTTTACAGGAGTAGTATTTATTGCTATAGCATCTTCTTGTGTACCACTAGCTTGATAAATCTTAGTTAACATTTCAACTATTGTTCCACCGTATTTTTTACCTCTATGGGCTATTCTTGGTTCTTTTTTACCGTTGTACTCAGTATTTGCCCAATAATAACCAACAACAGCTAAGTCATACCAGTCCCACTCATTTGGATCAGCCTCTAAAGTATAACCCTTTGGAAGCCCTATACCATTGTATTTTTTAAACATGTTATTTATATCAGCTTCGAATTTTTGCCAATTCTCAACTGCATCCTTAACCTTTGACTTTAAGAAAAGAAGTGTATTTGTTTCAAGTTTTCTAGGAATATAATATACCTTTCCATCTATAGTAGCCATATCCATTGAGGCTTCAGTATATTCCTTTATATCTTCCTTATATCTATCACCTACTGCCTGTTCTAAATCCATAACAAGACCTTTTTTAGCTAATGGAATGAGTTGAGTATGTGGAGTTTTTACAAGGGCAATAGTATTTTTGTCTTTGTCAAGCTCTAAAATGTTTTGTAAATCTATCTCCTTTTCAAAAGTTCTTACATTTACTTTTACCCCATATTCTTTTTCAAAAGGCTTTATAATATTTTCTCTAAACCATTTATCTTGCATTTCCATCATACGTATGTAAATAGTAACTTCATCAGCTTTAAATTTCTTTCCTTCTTGCTTAGCTTCTTCAACATTTTGCTTATTTTCTGTATTAGTGTTTACTTCTGTTTTTGTGCTGCATCCAACTAAAACACCTATAAGCAGCATAAAACACATTGCAAAGGCAACTATTTTTTTGAACATATGAACTTTCCCCCTCATGATAAAATATTTTTCAAATTTTCAAGAAAATCTGAAAAGCAAATTTCTTGTAAAAACGTTTTTATGTTTTTGTAAAAAATATCTCCTCCTTCAACTAATTTATATTGATTTATTTGTTATAATGTTTTGATATTTTTATATTTATTATAATATGATGAAAACGTTTTTTCAATGTGTATATTAAAAATTTGTATCAAAAATTTTGCACAAAATCTTTTCTAAACTTTCATATGAAAAATACTTTCTTCCTAGTTCAAAATTTTCTTCCACAAATCTACTTCTATACTCACTATCTATTAAAAGTTTTATACATTCTTTTGCTGCATTTTTTATTAATTTATAGTCTATACTTACAAGATTCTTTTCATCTATTGTGTGCTTATCACCTAAAGATACTATATTAAATCCCCTTTCCTTTATATCTGTCTTGTAAACAGGATACTCATAAACTATCATTGGTTTTTTAGCAAACAAACCTTCTAAAAATTGATTGCCCCATCCTTCTAAAATACTTGGATATGTAATAATGTCAGCATATACATAGGCATCCCATAGTGAATAACATTTTTGACCATTAGCTTCATACCTTGAATGCTCAATAAAATCATTTATATAAAGTAGATTTACATTCTTTTCCTTTGCCCTTTTATTCAAATAGCCTATATAATCATTTTCAGATTCTTTTAATCCAGCAAAGACTAAATAAATTTTACTATCCTTTTCAAATCTTTTTCCATTATATAAAACGTTTTTATATAAAATCTCTAAATTTTCTTTCTTTGAAAGTTCTCCAACAACATCAATTGCAAGCTCTATAGCCTTTCTTTCTGTAATTCTAGTGGATTGAAGTATAAATATATCATTATCCTTTAACCCAATCCTTTTTCTAAAATCCTTGTTGTATTCATCTTCAATCCATAATGATCCTTCAAAATCAAATACGTTTGGAACAACGGTAGAATCAAGTTTTTTCCTTTTTTTTAGCTCTTTCTTAGCTATTTCATTTATTACTACATGTTTTATATTTTTATCATTTGGTGGAAAATATTCACTTAAAGTTTTTTGTACAAAACTACATGTCGGATTTGAATATTTTGCCCTTTCCCAATAAAAATCATGGTGATGGGCTACACATTTAATCCCAAGTTTTTTTATAACATTGCTAAAGGCTATGGCAGCGGGTATTCCCCATCCCAATGAAAAAATATTGTTTGGAACCAATATATCAATTTTATACTCTTTTATAAAATTGATTAGTTTTTCTTCAATTTTCTTAGCAAAATTTAATACATCCTCTTTAAATTCATCTTCATTTTCATAATCTTCAAGTTTTTCATAGGCGTTTTTTACAAATTTATTGTTTTCTTCATGTTTGTAATGAAGCTCTGGTATCACGTAACCTTCAGCTGTACCTGTACTTCCTGCTAAAAAGCAAACTTTATGCCCCATTTTTTCTAAGACCTTTTTCCATTTTTCCATTTCAAGGGAAACTCCATCGGTTTCACCTACTCGAAAGTGACACAATGCAATGTTCACAATAGTTCCCTCCTAAATTATTTAATAAAAGTTATAAAAACGTTTTTATAACTATTTTAAAACAATTTTTAAAAAACTGCAACAAAAAAAGACAAAGAGACAAGTTCCTTGTCTGCTTTAGACTTTATAGCACATTCTTAATTCTTAATTAGATATTACTTATTCATTATTATAAATATACTCTTATAATTCGTCCTTTTCCTTTAATAATAAAATCACCTATATTTGCAGGCATTAAAATAGTTTCACCTTTTTTAAAGCTTTCCAAATTTGCCCTTCCATATTCAATGTTAAATTCACCATCTACACATAAATATATTTCAAATTCTTCTTCATTCATATTATTTTTATAATGTTTATCTACATCTAATATTTCTATATTAAAATATTTACAACTTACGTAGTTAACCTTTTTATATCCATCTTTGTGTAAAATAGTACTTTCCACCTTTGGCTTTTCTATATATTCATCAAAATTTATTACATCTAATGCCTTTTCTATATGAAGCTCCCTTGGCTTTCCGTCAAGTCCTACCCTATTCCAATCATATACTCTATAAGTTATGTCGGAGCTTTGCTGAATTTCTGCTATAAGTATTCCTTTTCCTATAGCATGGATAGTTCCAGCTGGTATAAATACAACATCGCCTTTTTTAACTTCAATTTCCCTAAGTATCTCATCAAAATCATTATTTTCTATTGCTTTAATAAAATCTTCCTTAGTTATACCCTTTTTAAGACCATACACCAATTTTGCTCCAGGCTCTGCATCAACTATATACCACATCTCAGTTTTTCCAAAGTCATCTTCAAACTTCATTGCATATTCATCATCAGGATGAACTTGCACAGATAACTTGTCATTTGCGTCTATAAACTTTATAAGAAGGGGAAATCTATCCGTTATTTTTTCAATACTTTTCCCAAAAACTATATCACCATAATGTTTAATTAATTCTTCTAAGGTCAATCCTTTATATTCTCCATTTCTAATTTTTGATGTACCTTCTCTATGACAAGCTATCTCCCAACTTTCACCTACTTTTACGTCCATAGATACATCCTTTGATAAATACTTTGCTAATTTATTACCTCCCCATACCTTTTCTTTAAATACTGGTTCAAATTTAATTGAATACATATCTCTTCACCTTCTCTTCAATTAGTTCACATTTAAATTTACATTCATTATAATTATTTACTATATTTTTCAAAAAGTCCAAAATAAAAGTGCTCAAGGATTTTTCTTTACTTTTTTATCTTGTCTATTCCTGACCTTTGCCCTAAATAAAATTATCATTTATAAATAAAATAAATCTTTCAAAATCCGACAAATTATTTATCATTATGTCTTATACCATTTTTTTATCTATTTTAACGTATTTATGGGATAATATATTTCTATCTTTTAATTTTATTTAATGATAGATTAAGCTGTTCTAATCTTTTTTTAAGAACCTCTATTTTCACCATTTATACTAGCCTCTTTCCTAATACGATCTATCATTGTTTTATAAGATAAATCATAATATTTTTTCATATCCTCATATTCAAATAATGAATGTACTATAAAATTACTTTCTAATTCTCCATCTCTAGAAAGAAGACGAACACCATTTATAAAAATTTCATGCTTTATAAGAGGATTCGCTTCATTTTAAATCACAATATCTACTTCTACTGAAGCTATACCCATTAATTCCCTTTTTAAATTTAAATATTCTAATGTACTAATTTTACCATTGGATAAAAAAAATTGCAAAATCAATGTCATTGTAATTATCACATTTAACAAAAGAACCAAAAACATATGCAAAAACTATATTTTTTTCTTAATTGAGGAAATTGCATAATTAATATTTATACTTAGGATCTAAAATTGTATACAATTCAATTTAGTAAAATCAATGTTATTTAAAATATTTATGCATACTTAGTGTAAATTTTATGCAATATGCAATTTCCTCAATTAAATAGTTATATAATTTGTTAAATAATACTTGGTCTCCTTCCTTACCAGTTCCATACATACCTATCCCAACAAAAGCCCATACACTATCTATCAAAACATCAGTAACCTGTGCACCCCTACCTGGCACAAAAACTTGGTGAACTTCATCACTTATAGCATAAAGAATACAGAACACAAGAGAAAATATGAATCCTTTAAAACCTCTAACTCCACTTCTTCTAAAGGCATTCATTACTAATACCCCAAGAACTAAATAGGGCATACTTCCTCACAATATGATTAAACTTTTCTACTAAATCTATTTCTGACTTCTCATCATCTAGCTCAACTACCCTATCAACGGTATCTACAATAACTTTAGTTACCTTTTTGCTCAATCCATCAGACTGTACTGCTGGCTGAGATGATAAATAAAATATAAGGACGAGCCACAGTAATACAGCCGTCCATGATAATATGATGACTATTTTATTTATTTTCTGTAAAACCCCCACATTTTTTAATTGCACATTATCTATTCCAACCACAAGAACCGTCCCCTTGGT
>JAALLP010000122.1_pt1 | contig 17219 bp, 15 predicted proteins | sample 7245951 | NCBI WGS metagenome assembly JAALLP01 (sample SAMN13049199, study PRJNA578106) | oil field metagenome | isolation source: filtered produced water from oil reservoir B6 | place: USA:offshore Texas | collected 2016
CCGTAGAACTCTATCCGCAGTTTTTGTTCCGATAATTTCAACTCCAACTTGTCAATTGTTAGTTGGTCAGCTTCTGTCTGCATAGCTTCTGTGTACTCTGTGGCATATTTATCCTGCATCTGCACCGCATAGGAAAGGTTAGCGCGATAGGTCGCTCTCCTTTTTTGAAGTTCCTGTAACTTGGGGTCTTGTTCCTTACCCTCTTTAGTAACCGTGAATTCAACTTTCATTTCTTCTTTCTCCTCCTTCTTGGATTTTTGAACCGCTTGATTTTTACCTGCCATTTTACTCATCCTCCTTACTGAATTTGGATTGGACTACTGTAATCTGAAATTCATTTCCATCGAGTAACTTGACGACTAACCCCTCATCACGAGTTAATAATCCCGCTTCCGTAAAAGTCTGTACCCGTGATTTTTCCGTCAGTTCGTCTTCCAACAGTGTTTTTAATAAACCTACCATCTGGTTACTGTTCACGTTTTTTCACCGCCTGTCCTCTAAAATTTTCTTCAGTCGAGATAAAGTAGTAGTTGCATCTCCATCGGAATTCTTGAAGTGGCTGTGGATACAACCCAGTTCATAAACCAGAGAAGCTGGAGCCTCTTTAACGAGCATCTCCAGCTTCCGTTCTGCAACTTTTGTGCAGTTGTTTTGTTCCGGGAAGTCTTCGCTGTGTTCTAAACAGCGAATTATTTCTCTCACCTTCTTCCTGATTTCTCTCTTGTTCAATGTCACCAACTCCTTATCTGTTAAATATTTCCAACTGCTTAATTATATTATAATGAACTTTCATGTAAATTTAAAGAGGGAACCCAAAAATTTTGTCATATTTTGTAAAAAATTTTTAATATTCCTCTATTAAGTTGCGTTGAAGCATCTTAAAATATAAACATAAGACATACTAAGGAGGTGAATTTGCAAGTGGGAGTGAGTATTAACGACAAAACTAAGGTTCTTCGTTTCATTTGGACGTATCCTGGTCTTAATCGTTCTCACATTCAGATTTCTGTACCTATAGGAAAAAGACGTATAGTTAACGCCTTGAAAGAACTACAGGCGGAAGGTGCAATACGAGTAAGCCGTAAAAAGTGCGGTGATTCCGAAGCGGAAGTATACTACCCGGCACTAAATGAATCGGAAGAAATAATCCGTATCTTAGATGAAGACCTCCCTTATATACTAGAAAAACTCAAGCACAACCCTGTAACCAGCACATTAGCAGAAAAGATAAAAGCAGATTTGGAAGAATTTGAGAAAGGAGGGTTTGATAATGGGGAAAGTGAAAGCGAAATCGTTCTTGGAAGCATATCAGGAGATGACGATGGGAGAAAAGCTGTCGGAATTGAGGAACACCCTGAAGAAGTTTCAGAGTCAATTACCACAGAGTGAGATTGCTCAATATCGAAAAGATAATCAGTCTTCTGTGGGAAAGGGTTACAAGCAAATAACACCATTTCGACCAGTAACTCTAATTGCACGTTCCCGTGATTAACTTTTGATGGAAGGAGGAGACATGAATGAGAGGAATTCAAGTTGGTGGGTTCGATTTTCTGGACGAGATGAGACAGGAAAAACATCTTGTCCAAAGAGCAAAAACGCTGATAATGTCTGACCTCACCTACGAGAAAAGCGCCAACATTAACAGGTTGAGAGGTATAGCGCAGGTTCCAGAAAAGTATTTCCGAGTCGCGCTGGAACAGCTTACACAGCAGGGGAAGATTGAAGAAATCGAGCACGATATTCCTGCTGGTAAAGCTATCTTCTATCGAATCCGGTAAACACGAAAAACAGACTAACAGGAGCTCCTGCGAGCTCCCATTAGTCTGCGTCAGTGAGAGTTTGCGGCTCGAGCTCTACACTTAACGCTCGGTCGGTAGAGAGGTGTACTCTGCGGTTGACCACGTCTTCAGAGCAATTACAAAGACTCAAGGGTAAAAGTCTCTACCGCGCCTAATTGATTATATTATAAAGTACTTCTCCAGAACTAAAAAGAGAGTGACTAAAATTTTTCCACAGCGGGAGGGAAGGATAATGACCAAGATACCACCTGAAAAATACGAAATGGAAGCTATTTTAGGTTGGAAATATGCTTACTGCAGAGTAGAACTGTTAGAAGATGACTGGGTATTTGATTTAGCGCGTATCCACCAAAAATTAAAAAACCGCTTCCTTAACTTGAAGTTAAGCGACATCTGGGTATCCAAGAACATCTGTTACGTTAGGAAGGTTCCACCCAAAGTCGTTCCTATCCTATCAAAAGTGATTCTTAGCTGTATTCTTCACAAAAAGGCTGCTTGATTGGAGGTGAAGTCAAAAATGTTTTGGATGATATGGACGCTTGCGGTAATCGTTCTTGTGGTAACTGGTTACCTCTATTGGATAGGAAATCCTGACAAAATCACGAAATGACGTAGGTAAATACGCGTTTATCAACTTATATACGACTCTATGAGCCTAGGAACTTTTCTTTTCAATATATTTAGCCTATGAAAATAAAAAGCAACTTAAAATGAGGAGGATTGAAAAAATGACCGATAAAATATTTGTAACAAGAGACCTCCTCCTCGCCGCTTACTTCAAGCTAAAAGGTTACGAACCGGCGATGGTGAAAGGTTCTCGCTATGTTGACTTAAAATACCCCGACTCAGATTTCGGCAATCTTTATATACTAAAATTAGAGTTTGAAGGCAGTCCTGATATAACGGTAAATTTACGGGACTATGTTCAAGCTGTGCGTGATTTGCAAGCGCAGGTAAAACTCGTAAAGAAAACAAATACTACAAAGGAGGCGGTCAATGATGACCACAGAAAGAGTAAAAAACAGTGACCTCTCCACAGATGAGAGGGTAAGACTTGCAAGGGAATTTTTAGAATTCCTAACCGATAGCGTACCGGAAGATACCTTCCTTTCAATTACCGAATATCTTTACTCACCAGATGACAGTGGAGGGTATGTCCATTCATATCATTATCCGTTAACAAAAGTAAATGAGGTTGCGGAAAAGGTAATATTATTCTGTGACGGTAACAAGTCTGATGTTTATGTTCGCTGTAGCGTTCTGAAAGAAAAACCAGAAAAAGGTAGAGGTAAGAAGGAACAAACCGCAGGTTCTTCTGTCCTGTGGGTAGACCTTGACGCTAAAGACGGTAAAACACAGGCAGAATTATTGGAGAAACTTCGACAATTTTCATTCCCGCCATCTTGGGTAAATAATTCCGGTAATGGAATTCACGCTTACTGGAAACTCTCTGAATTTATTACTGATATTACCGCTGTCGAAAAAAGAAACAAGTGGTTAGCAGACCAGTTAGGTGGAGACCACTGCTGGAATATCACGCAGGTACTGAGAATACCGGGAACAAGGAATTATAAAGACCCTGCCGAAGTAAAAGAAGTCTCTGTGGTAGAAGGATTTGACCATACTCGTAGTTACAATATTGAGGATATTCCCGAAACAGATTTTACCACAGAGGAGAAAGAACTCGACCTTTCTTTAGAGGAAGAACCACTACCAGCAGATTTTTTGGAAAAGCTACCGGAAAAGCTACAACAGAGAATACTTACCGGTGAGGGTGCACCTACAAAAGAAGACGGGAGAATTGACCGCTCTGAAAACGATTGGTACATTGTTATGCAGTTACTGGAGTTGGGATACTCACCCGGTCAGTGTCTTTCTGTACTTACCCATTCGGAATGGTTTTCAGGAGAGAAAACAAGGGAAAAGAAGAATTTTGATTATGCAACTTACACCGTAGCAAAAGCAGTTTTAGAGTATCAAAAACATGGTGTAACAAAGACAGAAGAACGGTTATTACTCGACCCGGTAATTGATGAAGTACTCTTTTATGAGGATGAGAGCGGTACACCGAAAAAACGGAAGGTTCGTCGAGGTTCAGAATTAGTAAATCCTGTAGTAAAATTTCTCAGTAGTCACGGTGAAAAATTCTATTTGGACGAGGAAGAAAGAACAGGATATATCGCAACTTCGGAAGGAAGAGTGTTAATCGCTGATAAAGATAATATTGAATTTCGAGATTGGATACAAACGATTAGTGGATTTACAGAAGAAGAATACGAACATCGTATTTTACGCAATGGTATTGCCTCACGTGTTAGAGAGACCGGCGAAGTCGCCAAATTAACTCCGTGGTGTTATCTTGATATTGATAACTGGACATTCTACGTCCTACTTGATATTCGGGGAAGAAAAGTTCTCAAAGTACCTGCAGGTAAAGAACCTACGGTTGTTCCCAACGGTACGGATAAAAAATTACTGCGACGCTCAGGTCAAATTGTAAAACCTATCCAGTATGACGGTAAGGTTGATGTTGAAGAAGGTTTACGATACTTCGTTAACAATTTTACTCGCTGGCTTGCAACTGATGAGATTTCAAAGGGTATTCTCACCTGTTACGCCTTAACCGCACCGCTGGCTTATGGATTTCCCATTCAAACTTACCCGCTGGTTCATTTAGTCGGCCCGGCTGGTGGAGGTAAATCACAGACATTGATGTTAATATCTTCTTGGTTACACGGTGGGCCTAGACTATTAAATACTACACCAGCTGCGAGTTACCGGATAGCGTCAAAGGAAGTATTACTACCTTTTGATGACTATGAACAGCTACCTGATGACGCTAAACAATTTGTCTTAACTGCGGTAACAGGAATTACCCGCCAGAAGTCAGGTAGAGGAACAGATGATGTAGTTAGTCAATTTGCTCACGTGTTGATGGCGTTAACGTCAATTAGTGAATTAGAAGAAGAAGCGGTAAGACGTAGAGCGTTGGTAATTGATATAAACAAGGAACGTTTTCCCACAGAGGGGTATAGTGAAAATCACTGGAAGTTAATTGCAGATAAGCGGTCGTTGCTTTGGTCTGCTTATTCAAAGTGGTTATCTGAAGATGTGCTTCCATTCTTACAGAAGATGAATTTTAACACTCTCGTTAAAGAAGTAGAAAAACTGATACCCCTCGATGTCTTCCGTGGGTTAGCTCCTTTCCTTACTCTGATGTGGGTAGTCGGTTCTAAACTGGAAAAATACTCACCAGGAGTACTCGGTCTTGATAAAGTAGAACTCACAAGCGGAATAAATAGATGGGTTGAAGTTTTACGTCTTGGCGACCCAGAAGAAGTCACAGGAAGGAGACCGTTACTTACAGCGATACAAGCGGTATTCGATGTTTATCACAATTCTCCGGAAGGGACAATTTATGATATTACGGTCTCACGTGAAGATGAATATGAGTATAAGAAACGGGTAGTAGAATCTACTATGCGAGATACAGATTACAGACTTCATATTACACCTGCAGATAAATTACCACAAGATGATAAATGGATAGGTCTGGAAGGAACTACTACCGAATGGATGGTAACTTTAGAAAAAGCCGCACGTGGTTTCTTCAAAGCGAAAAGTGAAAGAAGCTTAGGACATCAATTCAAACAACTCTTGGTCGATGAACCGGAATTTATCGGTAATAGTAAAGAGAGCGAACCTGTTGATAGGTGGGGTTATCGATTTGTGAGATTACTGAACGCAGGACCTCATCAATCACAGCGGGGGTGGAGGATAATGGTAAGAGTAGATGAATAAAAAATTCATTACCAAAGAGAAAGGATATTTATATCAAGGTTTTCACTTATCGAGCATAGTTTTGAACTATGCTAATTTCAAAACTATGACAAAAACTATGACCGGTGAAAACCTTGTTTTTATTCTATTTCTCACTCATCAGCATAGTTTCATAATTTATATTAAAAAATATATATAATATATAATGCGAGAGAGATAAAATGAAAAACCGGTAACTCCTGTAAAGTTATTTTAAGGCTCTCTCATCTGTGGGTGAAAGATTCTCTTTATTTTATATTATGCGCTTAAAAATAAACTATGAAACTATGAAACTATGCTCGATAGTCGAAAACCCAATAATATCAATAGTTTGCAGGGTTGTAGTATTTCATAGTTTTATTTTTATGAATTCAAAACTATGACCCTATTATCACCTGATACGTCGCAAATCCAATAATATCAACGTATAGAAGGATTACAGGTTATCCCATAGTTTGAATTAAGAACTCTGACCTCAAGAAGTTAAACTATGCTCAACTCATTCTGTGATTAAATACTTCCAAAAATCATGATAAAATATTTCTGGATGTGGTCAGTTTGTCCCGGAACAAAATGATAGGCGCGACCTTTACGGAAGAAGAATACGTCGCTATTGAAAAAACCGCAAACTTGATAGACAGAACTCCTGCAACGTTTGTTCGCTGGTCAACGATTAAATATCTTCGTGAATTAGCATTGTTACCTGACCCTAATGATTCAGAGGAAGATTATGAAGATGAGTAAATAAAATTTGAGCAAACTTGTTTACTCCATTCTGCATCAGTTTTGTAATGTGTTATCGAAAAACACCGCGATAAACACAACCTGTTTCAGGAGCTTCGATAATTTTTAATAATATTGTAATCTACCTTGCATTCCGGACAGGTATAATTCTTTTTTGTTATAACAGACATAACTCCGCAGGAGTCGCAATATAAGAAGTCAGCTTTACATTTCAAGCAAGTTCCAACACCAAACAAGTAATATAGGCCATCTATGATTATATACCAACCTAAATCCCATAAAATTAGACCTGGGACAGCACGACCTCTTAGTTTCGGGTTATAACAGTTGCTACAAAGGTCTGTTAACCGATTAGGTATCAGAGCCTCCTTTGCTTTCTCGTATGCTTTTTCCCAGTCAATAGTTTCTAAAATAATATCATATCTGTTCTGAATACGTTTTTTTGCACCTGTAGTAAAACCTAAAGCAGAAATAATAATTCCTTGATTAGCTTGTATATCTTCACACATTCCTATAAATTCTTCAACCTTTTTGATGTCAACCTTTGTTTTATAATTCTTGCAGTCAATAACTGTTACTTTTGTATTCTGTTCATCAGTCTCTGTTACTAAAATATCTACTTGACGCAGTTGACCGCTAATACGACCGGGAACTCGAACATCATAATTAACATTAATATTGATGGAGTGTAAATTATCATGATAAATTTTTGCCACCAGCCATTCATATTTTTTCCATTCCTTAACTAAGTCATCCACATTGCTATCCTCCAAATTCTATTTAGATACAATATGACCAGACCAATAGGAACAATAAGACTTTGTGAAACAGACAACACATTTAGGTGTTCTTGCAGTACAAATTTGTGAAGCAAAGTCAAGCATAGCCCAAACTGTTTCCTTTATATGTCTATCAATTAATAGAATATTTCCTAGATTGTCTGCAAGTTTTATATCCGTTCGTGGGCGGCTCTTAGTGCTGTGCAGTTCAAACACTCTTTCTGAAATTCTTACCATATTAGTATCCCACGGGAGATATTTTTGGTTAAAAGCAAAGCACATTACTGCCCGGGCTACATAATTACCGACTCCTGGCAATATAAGGAGTTCATCCAAACTATTTGGTACTGAGCCTTTGTATTTTTGAACAATTGTATTGGATACGGATGTTAGCCGCTCTGCCCTATATGCTAATCCTAACGGTTTTAGTGTAGCAAGTAGTTCATCTATATTTGCTAATGCCAACTCATGTGGAGTTGGGTATTGATGAATTATGACATTATATACATCTTCCACTTTTCGTGCGTTTGTTTTTTGAAGAAGAATCTCTGATATAAGTATATGAAAAGGGTTATCTGTTTCTCGCCACGCAAAAACTCTTCTAAAACCACTCCAGTTTTTAAGAAGGTCCGAGCGAAACAGAGCGGCTTTATCCCCTAGTTTCATGCTCATAGCGCACTCCTAGACGATGTAAAGTTAGACTCACTAATTTCTGCGTTTAGGTTAAAAATACGGAGAAGCTCTTCTTTTGAAAAAGGTTTTTGCCGATGTTCTCTTACAAGTTTTACTACATTTTTAGCAGTTATTGCAAAACCGGAAACACCGCTCCTACTAGCGATGCGTTGAAGTTTTGAATCCAGATTTCCTTGAAAACCTCCAGCAACGTAACCAAAAAATTTCAGCCTTAAAGTTTGACCTGAATACTTCAACTCTCTATAGCGAGGTATATATTCAACGAACATTCTCCGCTGATGGTCACCAGGCAAGCTGTAGTCCTTATATGCTTTAGAATCTAAGATGCCGGTATAACCATTTTGGTCTTCAGATACAGCAATAACCAGAACATCAGGGCTGTTCGGGCGTGTACCTATCCACTCAGTCTTAAACCCAAGCCCATTCTTACCGAATATTCCTGCGGTTGCTTTCTCAAATGCTTTGGCACCTTCAGGGCCGGAGTGTGCAAGTTGAATATACCTTTCTTCAAACCAATCATATGACGTTGTAACGCCCAACCTTTCAACTACTTCTCGAACTTTATTTTCTTGGACACCCGTCTGCATACTTATTCGCTGATAAAGCTCAGAACCTAACTGAACAAACGGCTCGTTTGCAGTAATTGCATAAAAAGTCCATACAATTTTTTTTGCTTCTGCATCTCCGCGGGTTATAGGTCTTACCTGTCCAAATCGTCTATTATCACGAAAATGATGGGGTCCTAAACCATATTTTCTTTGAAAAACTTCTGGTCTATCCCAACTGTTTAGAAGGGGTGGCTGTCTTCTAAGTAGAATTTTTACTGCATCCTCTTTCCCGTCTGTTATTTTTATTGTTCCTGGTTCATCTGTCCTTTCAATTAATCCAGTAAATTCAAGGTTACAGATAAAAGTATTAGCAACATCGTAAAGCTCACCAACATTTCCTCTTTTTGTATAGAGTTTTTGCCAGCCATCTCCAAGTAAAGCTGATACATTTGCATCACTACTACCTAACCTGCGGTCAGTTTCTATAGCTTCTACGACTCTATCAAATGACCGTTCTTTCTCTGCAAGAGTTATTACATATAAACCAATCTCCCTTTGTCGCAGTATTCCTCCTAGTCTAGGCTCTATCAAAAGTTTCAGCAAAAAGCGGAAAGGAAATATACGATATCGGTCGTTTATTCTTACCCCTTGACTAAGTGAATAGGGTGAAGGATATTGAAAATTCAACAACTGATAAACTAATATTTCTGCAGGAGGCCGGCCTTCCAGGAGGTCTTGTCCAGCAAATGTAGGCCATACCCTACCTTCATTATCTTCAAACCACAATCCGTATGCATAAAGCCAAGCTGCATATGTACGTCCTCCACCAGCTTGTCGGTCTCGGCGTTCTCCTGGTGCTTTTATACCAGCTGTTTCCAGTGCTTCTTCATAGAGAAGGTGAAGTGGTCTATTTCTTCTCCACACTTCACCCTGCGCAACCGCCATAAATGCTCGTAGTGCATCAACCAGAAGAACTAGGCGGCGTTTAGGTCGCGTAATGAACCAATGATTTATCACTACCGTACTACCTCCCTCGGCAATAATAATTCATTAGTCTTCAATTCTGCTTTTAATCGGCTCTTGTCTTGCCTTTTAGATTGAAGTTTGTTCTGCATATACTCTAATATTTTCTCTGCTACAGCCTTAGCGAGAAGTGGGGGGACGGCATTTGCCACTTGTTGTTGTTGTGAGCCGAGAGAACCAAAAAATCTATATGTATCTGGAAAAGACTGCAGTCTAGCGGCCTCACGTACTGTTAAGCCTCTATCTTCCCATGGATGTATAAACATTGATTTCCTGAAATTTGCAACCGTGATTGAAGGTTCATCTTCAGCAAGCCGTTTATAAAGGCTTGAATGCGAAACTTTTGCTATCTCTTCTGGTGGAATGCTTCGCCATTGACGCATAAGTTCTTCAGGAATAGATGACCAGTTTTCTCCTTGCTTAATATATTTATATCTTTGTCTAACTTCTGGACTATTTCGGGTTGCTCTATGATTGTAAAGCTTCTTAGACCCATTTCGCATAGCATACGCATATGTTCCCGGTTTTGGAGTCTTTGTTGGGTCATAGTCCATTTCATCTAATCCGAATTCATTACATAGATTAGGAAGGTCCCAAATAGCTTGTTTAACAGTTACATAAGCCTTTTTTGGTGATACCGCGGCTTGATATGGGCTCAGCTCAAAATGCGTCGGTTCAGGGTAAAAGAATTCTTTTCCTTCACAGTTTCCGACAAAAAATATTCTTTCCCTTATTTGAGGAACACCATAATCAACTGCTCTAAGAACTTGTGTTGTTGTGATGTAGCCAAGATGTTCAAATGCTTCAACTATTTCGTCTCGAATCTGTCCTTTTTTCATACGTAGAAGTCCTACTACATTTTCCATTAGAAACCACCGCGGGCGAATTTCTTCTACCATTCTAATGAAATCTCTAAAAAGGCGGTTGTTAGGATTATCTAAAAAACGACTCTGCTGATTAGCTAAAGAAAAACCCTGGCACGGTGGTCCACCAATAACTAAGTCTATATCTTCTGGTTTTACATCCACTTGAGATAATAAATCTTTAGCGCTTATTTTGCGTATATCAGCCCTAACAAACTTTGTATCTGGATTGTTTTGTGAGTAAGTTATTTCTACGGCCTTGTCATAATCTGTTGCTACTAATATATCAAATCCGGCCATTTTAAAACCCAGGCTTAACCCACCTGCACCGGCAAAAAGAGCAACAGCTTTAGGTTTTTGAATAATCATCTGCTTCTCTCCTTTCTATATGGCTGTGTTTGGCTAGCAAAATTTCCATACTTCATCTTTTCTAAAAATTGGTATAATTCATCAACTAAAAAGCGCCGGTGTCCTCCAGCTGTACGGTACGCAGTAATTAAACCAGCTTTCTCATAACGATAAATTGTACTAGGTGAAACACCAAGTATTTCTACAGCTTTACTCAAAGGTACAAAACCTGATTTCAAGGTCATAATAAAATACCACCTTTGTTGTAATCTTTTCACACCAAATCAAATTAAACAAACCTATTCAAACCTATTCAAATTTAGTATATCAAAATTTCACTGTGCTAGTCAATAGAATTGAAAAGTTTAAGTTTAGTATAATAGAACACTCTTTTTCACACGTCCCTCTCCTGTTCCCTGTAAAACTGAAAAAACGGACGCAACAGTCCGCTTTCAGGTTGTTACTATTGGATTGTTAATGTTAGACTTACGACAATTTGATAATTATAATGAACGGTAGCGAATCTAAATTTAAGCGAATCCTAAATACTGAACACCGTTAATTATTAAAAAAGAAAACATCTTTGGCAGGAACAGTAACTTTGCTGTCGAATTCACATATTTAACAGCCAGTGGAAATAAAAGAAATGTTCCTGCAAATTTAAATGAATGGAACTCCTTTTGGGCGGAATCATAAAATGGTTCCGACTGAAAGGAGATTTGTTTTGCGGGGAAAGAGAGGGACCGCCAACTTGAAAAGAGTCAAAAGTGTGGGTCTTGTTCTTGCTCTGGTTTTAAGTATTATTGCAATAACAATGGTAATAAAGGGAAACAGCGGGCAGGAGCCGGTAAACCGGGATTCCCGGGGAAGCAAAGGCAGTCAGGGCCAGCTTCCCGGGGAAAAGATGGAAGGTGAAGTAAAGCAATTTTCCCTGGAATTGGGCCGGTCCATGACCCCGGAAGAGATAGAAAAACTTGCATCCATTGCCGATACCGCCGGTTCCCTGGGAAGCAGCAGTATACTGGTAAGGGCGCCGGAAGAAAAAAAGGATGATTTGGAAGCTCTACCCTTTGTAAAAAATGTACGGGAATATTTGCCGGTACAGAAAATTTCCCGTAGTACTAAAAAAATCCCGGAGAAGGAAACGGAAAAGGCCCAGACCATCGCGGTTACAGTTACATTGTTTCTTGAAAAGGACCGGGGAAGTGTAACCGGGCTGGTGGAGGAACTGGGCGGCTCGGTAACCGAAGTCCAGGGGCGCTACATGAGGGTACAGTTGCCCGCCCCGGCAATAAACCGTCTGGCTTCCTCCCCGGGGGTTATGTATGTGGAAGAGGAGGAAGAGCCGGAACTATTAAATGACCGGGCCAAGGATATCACCGGGGTTCGTCCCCTGGCAATTCCCGAATTTATCTCCGGGGGAGGTCTCACCGGAAAGGGGCAGACACTGGGCCTGGCGGACAGCGGCCTGGACACCGGTTCCATGAGCAACCTGCACCCGGATTTGGAGAGTGAGCCCGGGGACAAACCCCGGGTGATAATGCTCAAATCCTGGGCCGGTGTGGAAACCCCCGCCGATACCATAGGCCACGGCACCCATATGGCCGGTACCATGGTGGGGAGCGGTCAGGCTTCCGGCGGCAAGTATGCCGGGCTGGCACCGGGGGCCAGCCTGTATTTCCAGGGTATCATGGATGCGGACGACAACCTGGCACCGCCCCTGGATCTGGGGGAACTATTCAGCCCGGCCTACCAGGCTGATGTAAGGGTGCATGTGAACGGCTGGGGTCGAAAGAAAAATACATATAACAGCGCGGCTTCCCAAATTGACGAATTCATTCGCAGGTATCCGGATTTTCTTCCGGTATTTGGGGCGGGAAACTCCGGCCCCCGGGTGGGGAGCCTAACTGCAGAAGCCAACAGTAAAAACGCCTTGACGGTGGGGGCCTCGGTCAGCCCGCGCCCGGCCTTTGATGAAGCCCTGGGTTCCACAAGCGAAGTGGCCGGCTTTTCCAGCCGGGGACCGGCGGAGGACGGGCGTATTAAGCCGGAACTCGTGGCCCCGGGCACCAATATAATCTCCACCGCCTCCAGGGTAGTTGAAGGGGACCTCCCCGGCAGGCCGGAATACACCTCCCTGCAGGGGACCAGCATGGCCACAGCGGTGGCGGGAAGCGCCGCAGCGCTGCTGCGGCAGTACTTCCAGGATAACACGGGAATGGTCGAACCCTCCGCGGCGCTGGTGAAGGCTGCATTAATCAATGGCGCCCGGCAACTGGAAGGCACTCCTTCGGCGACAGGCTTCGGCCTGCTGGACATGGCCGGTACGGTAATTGCCCTGGAAAACCGTCTCTTCGAAGCGGTGGAGGAGACCCAGGGCATAGCCGGTGGGGAAAGCATCACCTACGAATTTGAGGTTGCTCACAGCAGGGCGCCCCTGAAGGCCACTCTGGCCTGGACCGACCCCGAGGCGGTGCCGGGCTCGCAATCCACCCTGGTCAATGATCTAAACCTGGAAGTAATAACACCCGGCGGGGAAAGGCTGTACGGTAATGACTTTGATCAAAGGGGCATACCGGACACCCGCAATAACGTGGAACAAGTATATATTCCAAGCCCGGAAACCGGAACTTATAAAATAGTGGTCCACGGCAATTCCGTGCTGGAAGATGTAACGGTAAAAATGGGAGTTACCCAGGACTACGCCCTTGTATTCGGACAGCCACCGGTGCGGGATATTGTCAGCTTCAGCGAAGAAAACAAAGCAGTATTGCTGGGGGGGAGTGAGATTTCCCCGGCGGGCAGCGACATTACCCTGGCTGTAAACAACAGTTTGCAGCCCGTAACCAAAAGCCTGCCGGTGGGCGCCGAGCTCTACCTGACCGGTGACTTGAACAAAAACGGCAAGGGCTATGCTGTTATTCTGTCCGGGCGGGTGGACGGTATCAAGGCACTGACAGTGGATAATACAACCATATTGGTACGCATAAACCGGGAACAGCGGGAGGGCGGTTATGCCCTGGATGCCAGGGCAAAGGATGTTTTGACCCTTAACGGGCATCCCCTGGAACAGGGGGCGGTAATTCCCCCCGGAGCCAGTGTCATGGGATATGTAAACCCCCATTCACAAACCATATGGAAGGCTGACATAAACAGCAGGGAAATAACAGGGGTAATATCCTCCATTGATCTGGAAAAGGGCCGGATTAAAATGTTAAATGACATGGAATACCAGCTGGCCGGTAACGCCTCCCTTTCCTTCTCTGATGTTATCGTGGACGGTGACCCCGGGGATCTACCCTTTGGAACGTCTATTTCATCGGACCTAGATAAACTGGTGCCCGGTATGCCGGTGCATATTACCCTGGGTTCGGACGGAAAGGTATACCACCTGGTGGTAAAAAGATACATGGTCTCCGGCAGAGTCAGTGAAATAGAACCCGCCGCGGGTAATATTGTTCTTACCTCGGGCGGCAGGTACCATGTAATACCGGGGATAGAAATAACCCGGGACGGAATAGGGGTGGAGCTGCGTGAAATAAAAGAGGGGGACCTGATCATGGTCAACCTGGTTCCCGATTCCACCAATGTATTGACCCTCAGCGCCTTTTCCGACGTAAACTACGGTAGAGTTATCTATACCGAAGGCGATACCCTTTATCTGATGGAGCGCACGGAAGGCTTCAGTATGATGCGCTACCACCCGGACATAAGTGTTTTTAGGTGGGGAATGGCCGCCGGAAAATCCATAATAAGTCCCGGCCAGTGGGTCCGGGTTATTAGAGACCCCGTTACCGGGGAGGTTCTGCGGGTGGATATAGCGGAGTCGCCAGGAAAAGTACAGGGTGTACTGGAGAGCTATAGTCCCGGAAGCAGAACTATAAAAACAGTGGACGGGGAACAATATATTGTTACTACAATTTCACAGGTAACTAAAAATGACATTCCGGTTAAACCCGGAGATTTAATGCCCGGCGAGCCCGTTGTTATGACTTTGTTGTGCGGCCCCGGGGGTGATAAAATAATTGCCTCCCTGGAAGCGGAAACCCGCAGGGGGGTGGAAGCACCCGGGTTAAAGGTTAAATCCACGCTACCCTTTGAAGAAATTTCCCTCATCTCCGGGATCACTTCGGCATCCCGCCTTTACGCGCGGTTCCCCGGGGGGATCTTTAAAGATGTGGAAATATCCGATTCCGGAGAATTCTATTATTCGGTAAAAGCAAGTGAAGCGGAAATTATACAGCTGGTGGCAGTGGACGGCAAAACCGGGGGAGTGGCCTCGCTGCAGCTGAGCCTTCCCCGCAAGGAAACAGGCTTTCCCGATATTGACGGGCACTGGGCGGCAATAGACATTCGCCACCTGGTATCCCGGGGCATGCTGAAGGGATACCCCGATGGGACCTTTAAGCCGGACAAAGCCGTGAACCGGGTGGAGTTTACCGCCATGCTCACCCGCCTCATGGGAAGCAATGCCTCCGGGACGGAGTTACCCTACCGTGATGCAGAGAAAATCCCCTCCTGGGCCCGGAGCGCCGTGGCGCTGGCGCATAGCAGGGGCCTGGTGGGAGGTTACGAGGATAACACCTTCCGGCCCTATGCCGGCATCACCAGGGAAGAAGTGGCAGTCCTGCTGGTAAGGGCTTATGATATCCTGAGAGGAATCCCCACAGGGCTTGAGGACAACGCGCCCCCGTATGCCGACCGGGACAATATTGCCCCGTGGGCAAGGGAAGATGTTGCCATGGCCCGGGAACTGGGCCTTTTAGGAGGCAGGCCGGACAACCGCTTTGTCCCGGAAGACCTGACAGAGGAAAAATAAGGAAACAGGCGCCTCAACAATTCTCCCAAGAGGTCAGGTTTATAAGTAAAACTGTCGGGTAAGATTGAAAAAGAGACAGGCGCCTATCAATGATTAGGCTCCTGTCTCTTTTTAATTAAATTTACTGTTTTTAAACTAGCTCTCCAGCTGGAGAATAACGGTATCTGTACGTGCTTCCTTATCCCAGGCCTTCAGCTGAGCCTCTATATTTGCCATCTTTACCTGCAGTTGCTCCCTTTCGGTGCTGTTCTGCGTGGCTGCCAGCTGTGATTCCAGCGTGCGGTATTGCTCTACATATTCCTTATACCTGGCGGTAATCTCATCCCGCTGGCTCTCGTTGTTTTTTGCCTGCCCCAGGTTCTTGAGATTCCCCACCAGGGCATCGGTCATATCACTGTCCACCACAATCTTCAGCGTTTCCTGGGTGCCGGAGGCGGTACTTTCCGTGCCCAGAATTTCATACCGGGCACCGCTGTTATCCAGGTATTCCACCGCCTGGCGGCGGGCAGCCGAAAAATCGTTAACTGATAATCTCAAAAAGGTACGCTCTATAACACGCTCCGAACCGGCGTTTAGCCATACATATTGTGCAGGGTCCTTTTCATTGCCGGTGCCGGCCGGCTTAATTCCACCGGAATTATCCTTTTCGGAACCGGGCTTCTCACCACCGGAATTAGCTGTGCCGGGCTCCTGATCATTACCGGCGGGTTCACGGGAATCCTTACCGGGATCGGTTTTGCCGGGCTCCTTCTCGGAATCCTTTGAGCCGCCGCTTCCGGGATCGGGCACCGAAGTACCGGGATCATTTTGCCCGGGGTCGTGCTCGGTCACCAAACCCGGCAGGTTTTCATTTTGAGCCATACGCGGAGCGGTGTTCAGCCCCCACTGCACATATGCCCCGGCCGAGCCCGCGACCACCAGCAAAAACGCTGCCGCAGCGGCAACACCGCGCTTCCAACGAGCAGCCAGATTTTTGACCCCCGTATCCCGCTGTTCCGGAATTTGAGCCATTACCCCGGCGGCAAAATCCGGTGGGGCCTTTATGCTTTCAGACTCCTCCCGGAGAGAAGTGCCCACCGCCTGCCAGAAGGACAATTCATCCCGGCAAGCCGCACATTTATCCATATGCTTTTCTAATGCCTCGGCCTGAAAGGCCTCCGCTTCACCCTCCAACCAGTCGGGTATCAGTTGCTGAACCTGTTCACATTTCATCCCTTTTCACCTCCCCGGCGCCTGTCTTTATAGGGAAGGCTTCTGCCGTTTTCAGCGGCAAGCCTGGTTATTTCCTTTTTCAATGTCTGGCGCGCCCTGTTTATCCTTGATTTCACAGTACCAAGTGAGCAGTCCAGCATAACGGCTATCTCATCATAGGAATAGCCCTGCATTTCTCTCAATACCAGAACAGCCCTGTGCTCCACCGACAATTCCCTCAAGGCCCTGCGAACCATACCGCTAAATTCCTTATTCTCATAGGCCTCCTCGGGGCTTTCGGTATCCGAGGCCACCATGCGCGGCATCTCACCGTCCCGGGTCTGCACCGGGTTATCCAGCGAAACATCGGGCCTTCTCTTGCGCTTCTCATTTATAGAGAGGTTCACGGCTATCCGGTGCAGCCAGGTGCCGAAATCCGCCTCGTTCCGAAACTTGGGCAGGGCCCGGTAGGCCTTTATAAAGGTATTCTGGGCCAGGTCCTCGGCATCGGCGTGATTACCGGTAAGCTGGTAACTGAGGGCATAGATTCTGTCCTGGTACATCTTCACCAGTTCCTCAAAGGCCCTGGTATC
>JAALLP010000105.1_pt1 | contig 17126 bp, 11 predicted proteins | sample 7245951 | NCBI WGS metagenome assembly JAALLP01 (sample SAMN13049199, study PRJNA578106) | oil field metagenome | isolation source: filtered produced water from oil reservoir B6 | place: USA:offshore Texas | collected 2016
GTCTTAGTTCATTCAAGCTACTTAATAAACCTCGCCTCTCCAAAAGACGACATCAGAGAAAAATCCATAAATGCAATGATAGAAGAAATAAAAGCCACAGACCAATTAGGAATACACCATTACAACTTCCATCCAGGAAGCCATTTAGGTGAAGGAGAAGAATTCGGCATAAACAAAATATTAGAAGGGTTAGATACCATCTTCAAAGAAGTTCAGAATACAAAAGTAACTATCTTGCTCGAAAACGTTGCCCAAAAAGGTTCAAACATAGGATACACTATGGAACAATTGGGAAGAATAATAAAAAACTCGCCATGGAAAGAAAGATTAGGCATAACCTACGATACCTGCCATGGATTCGACTCAAACTACGACATAAGAAAAAAAGAAGAGGTACAAAGATTACTAGACGAGATTGACAAATACATCGGCTTAAATAAACTAAAAATGATCCATCTAAACGATTCAAAATATGACGTGGGCGCAGCTAAAGACAGACACGAATTTATAGGCAAAGGATACATAGGAAAAGAAGGATTTAAAACCTTCCTTTCTTTCGATGAAATATCTAAGCTACCTCTGATACTTGAAACCCCTGGAGATGATCCAGAGCATAGCCAAGACATAAAAGTAGTAAAAGAGATCTTCAAGGAATTAGGAAAGCTTTAAAAAATACCCCCACCAGGGGGGCATTTTTAAACGATCCCTTGATCCATCATCGCACTTGCTACCTTTAGAAAAGCTGTCACATTAGCCCCAAAAACAAGATCTCCGTCTCTCTTGTACTCTTCAGCTGTCGTCCTTATACTACTGTATATATTCTTCATTATCTCTCGTAGTTTTTTATCTACCTCTTCAAAACTCCAAGACTCCCACATACTATTTTGAGTCATTTCTAAGGCAGAGGTTGCAACACCGCCAGCGTTGGCAGCTTTAGCGGGACCAAACATAACGTTATTTTTTTGGAAACATTCAACAGCTTCTGGGGTGCATGGCATATTAGCACCTTCTGCTACCACTAAAACACCGTTATTCACAAGTGTTTTTGCTTCTTCCATATCAATTTCGTTTTGAGTGGCACATGGCAAGGCAATATCACACTCGATTTTCCAAATATTTTTGCTGTTATCGTTATACTCTGCTGATGGATGAGTTTTGAGATACTCAACTATTCTTCCCCTTCTTTTTTCTTTTATATCAATTACAGAATTTAAATCAATTCCTTCTGGATCGTATACCATTCCATCAGAATCACTAAGGGCTATAACCTTTCCGCCGAGTTCTATAACTTTTTGAGCCGTGTAAATAGCGACGTTTCCAGATCCAGAAACTACCACTTTCTTGCCTTCGAATGTTTCACCAATATCCTTTAGCATTTCTTCAACAAAATAAACCAATCCATACCCTGTTGCTTCTGTTCTCGCTAAACTTCCACCCCAATCTATTCCTTTTCCTGTTAGGGTACCAGCTTCAAAACGGTTGGTAATTTTTTTGTATTGACCAAAGAGATACCCAATTTCTCTCTTCCCAACACCTATATCTCCTGCTGGAATATCCGTTTGCGCCCCTATATGTCTATACAATTCAGTCATAAAACTTTGGCAGAATCTCATAACTTCGGAGTCTGACTTTCCCTTTGGATCGAAGTCACTGCCACCTTTTGCTCCACCTATAGGCCTTCCAGTTAAAGCATTTTTGAAAGTTTGCTCAAATGCAAGAAACTTCATGATTCCAGGATATACAGTGGGATGAAAACGCAATCCCCCTTTATAAGGTCCTAACGCAGAGTTAAATTCAATTCTGTATCCCCTATTAACATGAACTTTTCCTTGATCATCTACCCATGGAACGCGAAAGATAATCTGCCTTTCAGGCTCAGTTAACCTTTCTAAAATCCCGTCTTTCTCAAATTCAGGATACAGTTCAACAACTGGTTTTATACTTTCAAGAACCTCACGTACTGCCTGGTGAAACTCCGTTTCTCCTGGATTCTTTACAACTACCCTTTCAATTATGCTGTCAACATAATTTTCTTGGGTTAATTCAATAGAGTCTCGCATGGTTACCTCCTCCTTTTTACTTTCCCCGGTATACTTAAAAAAGGGCACGCACCAAGAAATTATTTTCACAATAAACGATACATTGAAATATATTTCATTATTACTAATAAGTGGTAATGAATATATTTACTCAGTTTTCTAGATTATACACAAAACTCGCAAATTCGCAAAATTTTAAATTTTTTTGTCGAATATACTTAAAATCATTTATTTAAAGTATTTTTCGGGTGATTTGTTATTACTGAAGAAAGGAATTAAAAAAATATTTATACTTTTTTAATAAAAAATTTATCATTCTTAGATCCTTGAATGAGTACCTGGAGGTATGCGGAAAGCTGAAAAAAATTACTGAAGTACTAAAAAAGATGGTGGGCGCTGTAGGGTTCGAACCTACGACCTTCTGCGCGTGAAGCAGACGCTCTCCCACTGAGCTAAGCGCCCCCAAAACTCTTCTAAATTATTATACAATATATTTTAAAACTTGTCAATGAAAAGTGGAGGGGTCCTTGTTAAACTAAGTTGATAACCCTTCTTCACAATAGTAATATCTTCAAAAAAACAAATGTTAATTTATGCTATAATATATAAGCTCTAATAACTTTCATTCTAAAAATTTTTGAATTCTGAAGTTTAGGATTAAAGTAATTTTTTGCAATTTCTACAGACAATATATATTCTCTTTTGGAGGAATTTTAATGTCTTCTTATATTTCACAAAATGCTGACATCGCTAAAACTGTAAAAATAGGGAAAAATGTGATTATAAAAAATAATGTTAAAATAAAAGATAATAGCGTTATCGGAAACAATGTAATCATTAAAGAGGATACCGTGATTGGAAAAAATTGCATAATTGAAGATAATTCTGTTTTAGGAGATACTTTGGAAATCAACGAGAACACCAATCTATCCCCTTTAATAATAGAAGACAACGTAAGAATTGGGGTCAACATTGTAATTTTTAGGGGCAGCAGGGTATTAGAAAATGCTGCGATTGATGATCTATCGATAATAAAAGAAAAAGTCATAATTGAACAAAATGTTATTATAGGGAACAATGTTATAGTCGACTCTAATGCTTTTATTGGCAAACATTCAAAAATTGGCTCTAAATGTTATATCTCCCCTTTTTCAATAATAGAAAGTTCCTGTGAACTAGGGATTAACGTACATTTTAAAAAAGAGGAATTGTTAATATCAAGCAATAGAATTAAGACTAAGGAGAAAATAATCATAAAAAAAGGAAGTAGGATAGGTTCTAATGTCACTATCTTACCAGGAGTAGAAATAGGGGAAAATGTTATAGTATTAGAAGGTTCTTATGTTATTAGTAATCTTCTACCGAACAAAAGATACGGTGGTGCGCCAGCAACACAAATTGAAAATAATTAAGATATTAATTTTGCAGGTTTTTCTTCTTACTTAGTTAATTAGGTTTAAAAGAAAGGATTGATTTATTAATGAGAAAAAAAAGAATATTGTTAGGATCATGCGGTGGTTTAACAGGATTATATTTAGCAAAACATTTAAAAAAAATCCTCAATGACACATTCGAAATTGCTGGATTTGATTCAGAAGACAAAAATCCAACGAAGTTCTTCTTGGATAATTTTTTTATCATACCAAACTCTTCAAATACCGATGCTTTCTTGAATAGCTTAATAAGTCTTTTGAATGACCAAAAAATAGATTACTACTTACCTCTTCACTCTAGAGAAATTCGTACCATTTCAGAGTTTGAGGATAAAATCAAAAATTCATCAGAAACAAAATTTACAGTTTCCCCCTACCAAACTTTTTTGTCTCTCGATAACAAAAGAAATTTATATAAAAATTTTAATAAAATTGGGCTGAAGGTGCCAAAAGTTTACGAAAAAAATAACTTACCACAAAATTTTCCCATCTTTTTCAAACCAGAAGTGGGTAGCGGTAGTAAGGGGGCTATGATACTTAACACAAAAGAAGAATTTGAGTTGTTAAAAAATCAAAATGGGTTATTTTTAGAATTAATTAATGGAACAGAATATACAGTTGATGCAATTTTTGATCTAAATGGAGGTTTACTTGGATATAATCAAAGAATTAGAATAAAAACGCTGGGGGGAGCCGCTGTAATTACCCAAAACAACTATGAAATTGATATTAGTCCTTTCTTAAAAAAGATAGCAGACAATTATAAAATAAAAGGTCCCTGTAATTTTCAATTCTTCAGAACTAATGATAATGATATTGTTTTCACTGATGTAAATCTTCGTTTTGCTTCAGGCGGACTTCCTTTAAGTGTAGCTTCAGGGTTAGACATACCAAATTTGACTTTGAAACTATTAATGGAAGAAAAAATAGAACCATACGAATGTGTTGTAGACAAAAAACCTCGAATAATGTACAGATATTTCGATGAAATATTTGAAGGGTGATAAAATGTTAATCTTCGATTTTGATGGAACGCTGGTTGACGTTTGGAAAAGGTACTATGAAATATTTAGAAGCTGGTGGCCCATAAACATAAACCTAGATACCTTCAAAAAACTAAAATGGAACTTCGAAAACGAAACAGAAATTCTGACACATTTAAATATAAAATATACAAAAGAAGAAAGCCTTCAATACAAAGCATATAAAAAGCAAAAACTTGAAGAGAAGGAATATCTTTCTCTTGACAGTAGAATAATTAATCCAGAGCTTATTGAAAATTTAAGAGTTAACTATATAATACTCACATTAAGGCGAAACCCTGAAAATTACTTCTGGGAACTTGAAAAACATGGGCTTTCAAAACTTTTAAAAGATAGAAGTGTTGTTTTACAACCCAAAGGCATAGATTCAAAATTAGAATGGATTGTTAGTAAATATCCAAAAAGTTTATTAGAGAAAGAAGAAGAATTAATAATCATTGGCGACTCGGAGACAGATTTAAAATTGGCTGACATCTCAAAATTATTAAGAATAAAATCAAAAGTTTATCTAGTAAAAACTGGTCTGAAAGATCCAAATAAAACAACTCAAAAGATGAATTTAAATGCAATAACAATTGAAAATGTTAACCTTCTTTTTGAAAAACTAGAAGTATAGTACAATTAAATTAAACAAAAATTTATTTTATCTTCTTTAACTTTCAGTACAGGTGTTAAACTTTTAAATCATTAAAATCAATTAGTAGCATAAACAAAAAGGAGAATATTAGATGGGTGAGAATATAAAAGTATGGTTTGATGAAGATAATGATATTCTTTATATATCGCTTAAAAAAGGTCCTGCGGTAGATTCCAAAGAGGTATCAGATAATGTAAGAGTAGAATATGACGCGCACGACCAAATTATTGGAATAGAGATTTATCACATATCAAAAATGGTGGCTAAAAACTTAGCAAAAGAATTGAAAGAAACATTGAAATAATTTCTTTGGCACTTATTAAGTCAACTACTCTCCGCTTTATAGGCGAAAAGTAGTTGATTGTAAAGTCTCAAAACAAAAACTACTCTTTATAAGCTTGAATGCATCTCAAATTCCCATCGATAGCCTCAACTTTTGAAACTTTAAATCCCTCTTTCTCAAATAATGAAATCAACTGGCTCGTCGTTCTAAGCACCCTAAACTTTGGAATAAACCAAACCACATTCTCTCTATCCTTTAACTCAGGAACATACACAAAGGCTAAAACATTTTTTGCTCCCTTTAAAACACCAGTCACATCATAATTTTTCTCAAACTCTCCTATAATTAAAAGATTGTTAGAAGTATCCTTTACAGAAATACCCAAATCTAAAAAAACACCTTCATACTTTTCTTTATCAACTCCAAGAATTTTGACATCTTTAAAGCCACTATCGATTAATCCCTTTAAAATAACTTCCTTTTTGATCTCCAAAGGAACAGACTTGTAAGTCTCTTTCTCACGCTCTTTGTAAATCCTCAAAGCCTCATCAGAAGGATAAGGAGAAGCGTACATGAAAGTATCTGATTTCTTCCAACTTCTAACAGGGTGAATAATTCCAAGCGTGGAAAACTTTTCAGAAATATTCCCCGCCCAAATCATTTCATCGTTGTTTTTCATAAAACTAATTTGAGTATTTGGATAAAGGCCAGAATAACTGTATCTACCAAGTGCCAAATCAGCAAGTTTATTATTCTCTTCTACAGCTTTTATATGCAAATCAAAGGCTTTTTTAATATCTTTTTTTTCGTATATTTTAGCAAGCCTATAATAATAAAAAGGAAATTCTTCGATATTTTCTACTTTTTTCAACAACGTTTCAGCCTTTTGTGGATCTTTTTGAATAAAAGATACCCCTGAAACGTACAAAGCCAATGGAGCATCAGAAATAAGATAAAGTTTTTGTGCGTTTTCTTGCCCAACGTACCCCATAACGTCGAAAATGAACTCTTTCCCAGAAGCAAAATGGGCATATATCTCTTCGTAAACCCCATCCATCTCGGGGTCTAACTTCGTGCTCAAATCCTCAATTATAGGCTTAATAAACTGTGAAAGATCAGGAAGTATTTCTAAAGACTTTTTATACTGACTCAGAGCTTCTTTGAACCTTTTCAACCTCAGATAACAATCCCCTAATAAGGCGTATAAAACTCCTTGAATCTTTTCGTCTTCAATCTTTCTTAAAGTAGAAAGGGCCTTCAACGTATCAACAGTATCTTTTGTTTTTTGCAAAACTGAATAAAAAAGCAAAATTCCAGGTATACCGTTTTTTTCTACAAAATTAAGATAATCATCTTTAGTTAAAAAATCTAAAAGTTGATCTTCTGATGTTTTCATTTTCTTTATTATGTATTTTGATAGTTCATTCCTACAAGATAGCTTATCTAACAAGTTTTCATCAACTTCAACTTCTAATTCAGCAATCTTTTCAACAACGATGTCATAATAAATAACAATTCCTGATTTTTCTACACCTTCAACCATAACTTTAAATCCGGGTAATATCTTTTCCCACTCTTCCTTATCTGCCGCGAGGCTGTCTTCCTTTTCTGCCTTGAGGCTGTCTTCTTCAGTTTCAACACCCTCTTTTATATCATTCAACAAAACATACAAATTCTTTTTATCGATAGAAATGGTCTCATCTTCAGCAAAAGCACGGGAAACATGATCGTTGAAACCTTCAAAATCTTTCCTTTTCAACATTGCACGAGCCATCAAAATATGTGCCAAAGGCACTTGCTTAAAAGACATAATAGTCCAATCAAAATTCTCAACATTCTTCATAGCTTCGTCTAAGACATTAAAAAATTTTTCCCCCCACTTGATTAGCTCATCCCAATCACTTGATCTTTCGTACAAAGCCATCATGCCAAAGTAAGGATCTGGATACTGAGGAGTAGCGTCTATACACTTTTGTAGCAATTCCTTTCCAAGGTCTTTTAACCCCCCAAACACGCAGTCTGATCCAAACAAGTACAAAAATTCAAGCCCTATGGCAGGAACTCTCCCCACTCTTCTTATCTCTGCCAACGTTTCCCAAGCGACTTGGTTCTTCTTATACGGGTACCCCCCGATAGACTCTGTTTTGTACAACTGAACTAAATAATATAACCTTTCAATAGGATGTTTCGCTTCCTTTAATTGTTCTTTTATTAAAGTATCGGTTCTTTCATACTTTTTTCTCTTCAATGCCCTTGTCCAGATGTAACCGTAATGTAGAATCGGAAAATTACCCCGAACCACCTTTGGTTTATATTTAGCTTGATTATGTACAACATTTTTGTATTCAATGGTGCCTTTTCTAAAAATTCTTGGAGTCGAAGCAACTTCGGTTCTCGTGTAATCAACATCCATATAACTTATTGTTGGTATATAGACAGTGTTAACATCTTTTGTCTGTTTAATAAGAAAATCTCTTATATTTTTTTTAAAAGATTCTGACGCCTCTTCATCCGCATCGTATATCAAAATCCACTTACAGGTTGGAAACTTCAAAGAATAATTTCGAGCCTCAGAAAAATCATTCTGCCAGGCATGGAAGTACAACTTATCGGTATACTCTTTAACTATCTGGGGTGTTCTATCCGTAGAACCAGTATCAACAATGATTATCTCATCTGCCACATCTTTAATGGCCTCTAATGCGCGTCTAATATTAGCCTCTTCGTCCTTAACGATCATAGCAACAGACAACAATTTTTTATTATCAACACTCATATATCTTCCTCCCATCAAAAAGCTACATCTATTATATCATTTATATCATTCTTGTTCATACCAGCCATTTCCTTAAAGGGTGGTCTCTAATCAAAGAAAATCTTCCTAAAGGGCTTCCTCCAGTCAAAACAAAAATTCCTTAAGGGCTTTAACCAAAGAAAAAACTCCTCAAGGGGCGGCGGGCGGGAATAGATAAAAGAAGCTCTAATCAAAGAAAAAATTCCTTAAAGCAGCTTTAATCAAGAAAAAATTCCATAAAGGGCGGCGGGTGGGAATAGATAAAAAAACGACTCACAAATAACAAAAAGAGGGCCGAAGGCCCCCTCTTTCAAATTCCCCTTTATCGCAACAACTGCAACACATTTTGTGGAATTGTATTCGCTTGTGCCAACATTGCATTCGATGCTTGCAAAAGTATCTGTTGCTTTGTAAAATCCATCATCTCTTTTGCCATATCTGCGTCTCTGATTCTGCTTTCTGCTGCGGTTAAGTTCTCCGATGCTACACCCAAGTTAGATATAGTATGTTCCAATCTGTTTTGAACAGCACCAAGTGATGCCCTTGCTGTACTTACTTTGTGAATTGCGGCGTCCACAACCATTATCGATCTTTCAGCACTGTCTTGGTCTGTTGCTTTAAGTGAACTGGTTGTGAGTCCAAGAGCTCCCGCACTCATATCGTCTATTCCAAGCACAATGTTGTGACCTTCATTCGCTCCTATTTGGAAAACTAACTGATTAGCGGCCGTATAAGTTTCTTCTACTCTAACAACGGCACTATCTACAATTTCATTTGAAGGTAAAGACCCGCCAAAATCATCAATAACAAAAGTTGCTGACTCCCATTTGAATGTAATTTCTCCTAGACTAGCTGTTCCAGCTCCTAGACTAACTACTGTAGTACCTATTCCACCAGCTGTTATTTGAGTTATTCTAACATCCAAAGCAGAGGTCACACGACCTTCTAGTTGCCCAACTTCTATAACATAAGTGCCTTCCACTGCAGCTGAGCTTACAGATGCTAACTCTACATTGATATTCCCACCTGTAACAACTTTGGCATCCACTTCGCCTCTGAATGATTCAATCTTACCATCAAGCAATTTCATTGTGTTGAACTCTGTGGTTCTTGAAATCCTATCGATCTCGTCTCTTAGTTGATCTAATTCTAACTGAATTTGATTTCTATCAACATCTGTGTTGGTATCTGATGCAGCTTGAACCGATAATTCTCTCATTCTTTGAAGTATAGAGTGTGTTTCTGTCAATGCCCCTTCTGCTGTTTGTATCAAAGATATAGAATCTTGAGCATTTTTTACGGCGGTATCCAAACCTTTGATTTGACCTCTCATCTTTTCGGATATTGCTAATCCCGCTGCATCGTCTCCTGCTCTGTTGATTCTTAAACCAGAAGAAAGTTTTTCAAGTGTTTTACCCATAGATTGGTTTACTTGATCCATCGATCTCCAGGCATTCAATGCACTGATGTTGTGGTTAATCCTCATAATTCATACACCTCCATGTGATTTTTTGTTTCTTGCCCTTCCTTGGACAAGAATTTTCCCTTAGCGCTAAGGATTTTCATACATATTATCGAACAGTTTTCTAAAAACTTTAGTGTTTTATATATCATCTTTTAATTTTTTTCTTTTTTGAACATCGTTAAAACTTCCCTTAACTACTCATAATGCCTTTTGACGCATTCAAAGGGTATTATTAGCCTTTAGTGAGTCTCTTCCAAAAAGTGTGCGTAGCTAATCAACAAACTTAATTTTGCTCCAGTTTAATTTTCATTATCTACCTACTATTTTCCTAAGAGTGCCATATTTTATTAAAAATGATCTGTTTATTAACGAGGTTTCTTTTAAAATTATTATTAGAATAATATTCAAAATCAACGACTCTCCAATCTTCAATTTTATTATTAGTAATTTTTAATAAAAAATTACCACTGTGAAAATCAACTATATCAATTAATCTTCTTTCTCCAGCAACCTCATTTTCATAATCTAAAATACCCATCGATATTTGCTTATTAGAAGCATAATCAAAAAAAGCGTTTATTTCTTTAATAAATGAATTTTTATTATTGATCTCTTTGAAATTTACAGAATCAAGAGGTTGCCAATTCAAATACGGGAATATTAATCCAAGATTCTTACTTACTCCAATTAATTTTATAATCTTAGGATGGCTAATCTGTGTTAAAACAAGAAATTCTCTTAACTGTTTAAATTTATCTATCACAATTTTTTTGGCAAAATATACTTCACTATTCTTTTTATTTTTAACTTTGTAAAAGTATGTTTCATCAAAAATCCGATAGTGATTTCCCTCATTTGTACTTATTTTATTGATTGAAATTAATTTTTGATTCTTAGAACCAATGGTTCTCCTGAATTCATCAATAATTTCAAAATGATTATCATTTTCCAGCAAATAATTACCATAGAAACGTCTCTCATCATCTACTCTTAGATCATATTTACTACCCAAAGGATGAAAAGAAAATTTAATAATAGGCCTTGTTGAATTATGAATTGGCAATTGCCCAATAATTTCCACTTTCTTTAGGCGAGGACCTATCAAATGTGTTAGTTTTTGTAAGTGTTCTAAATCACTATTGAAACAATATTTTATTTCATTTTTCCAATATAAATATGGTCCTTGCTCTGATATCATTCCAGATTCGAAAATTAGAGTTTGATTGCAATGTTCAACAATCCTATTAAATAGCTCAAAAGCAGCTTTATTTCCATATTTCCCAAAAATATGATGATGCACAGATAAATATAAAATCAAATCATAAGTTTTCGGAAATTTGAAATCCATTATATTGTTTTCATAAAATTCAAAATTATCGTTGTCTAAAAGTTCTTTATCCAATAGAGTTTTATCTAAATCTAAGCCATATCCTTTTTTTACCTTTTTTTGTCTTAAAAGTTCTTTTAAAATGTATCCTTGGTTACAACCTATATCTAATGCAGTGTCATATGTGCCTGGAAGATTATTTATTATCATCTGTATTTTTTTAAAATTTCTGTTAACATATCTGTTGGCATATGTATAATCTGGAGTTGAATTTTCTTTAGAATAATTCCTTTCTTGAGAAAGTATCTTTTTTTTACCGTATTCTAAATCATTAATAATTAAAAGAATGCTTAAAATCTGTTCCTCCAACGAGTAATTATCTTCAATAAAGCGACGGTAACTTTCTGAGTCGTAACTTTCGTCGGTTATTTTTTCTACCGCTTCATCGATTGTGTTGTATATAAGCTCATTAGGCCATAATGTTTTTGCTCCGTCAAAATTATGAATTATTGGTTTTATTCCCCTTGCCATTGCTTCGGCAATGTTGTAACCGAAGCTTTCATGTATGCTTGTTGAAATTATGTAGTTTTTGGCTTCTAAAAATTTTTCTACGTCGTTTATCCAGCCATATAGAATGAAATTGTCTTCCATTTTCATTTCTTTTTTTATGTATTCAAAGTATTCTTTGTACAATGGATCTTGGAAGTCTCCACCTACATGTAATTTGTATTTGTTATCTAAATCTTTTAATTTACCTATTATTTGAATCCATGTTTCTGGATTTTTCCTATAGTTTATGTGAGCTAACACTGCTAAGTTGTACCCTGGTTTGTGTATCGAGAATTTGAATTTGTCCAAGTCAACCCCGTTGTAAACAATTTCTTCTTTGCATGATTGAAGATCAAGGTTGGGATGTAATTGGTGAAATGTTAGTTTCATAGAATTTGCAACAAATATTAATCGATCAATATTTCCCCAATTTATTTTTTCAGGGAATTGCGTAAAGGCTTCGTATCTGTGCAATCTACAAATTACTTTTTTATTTTCTATTTCAGGGACTTTGTTTGTTGCAAATACTGCTAACTCATTTGCCCATTCGAGCCAGACAACGTCCGCCCATTTTATCGCTTGTGTTATTTCGTTTCCGTCTGTTGATACTACGAGTTTGACATCGTATCCGAGCGAGAAGGTTTCTACTATGTCTTTTAGGAAGTTGTCTAAGCCAGGTAAGCAAAGAAAGGCTATCTTTGTGTCTTTTTTTATCTTGTTTCTTATTTCTAAGAACTTCTTTTTCATTTGTGGGTTATCTGTTAGTTCTGCCGCTTTTAGGTAAAATCTTAAAGATGCTAGTTTGCTTCTGTTTTTGAATTCTATGTCTCCTAAGAGGTCATAAGTTGCCCAGTCTTTGTCGTGTATCCTCATGAGGTATCTCCATGATTCCATTTCTTGGTTCATTTCTTTTAGTAGATACCCATAGTTGAATAATAGGTCTGAGTCAACAGGGTTTATTTTTAATCCTTTTTCAAATTCTTCTTTGGCTTTTTCGAGTTCTTTTTTGTTGAAATGTATTAGTCCTTTTAAGTTGTATTTTTTTGGGTCATCATCGGATATTTTTTCTATTTGTTCTTGAGCTTTGTTTATATCTCCTTTGTTTATCAATTCAAAGATTTCTTCGTACATGGATATCCTCCTTCGCTTTTGAAGTTTTCATTGTCTTTTAATATTTCTTTTTAAGTAATTGTTAATCCTATTTTTTATCGTCTGAAAGTGGGAAGTTCTTAATTTTTAGTACCCCCTCAGCCCTTTAAAAATTATGAAGTTTCTAAAATAATCATTCTATCTACGTTTGCGCCCCTTTGCCCCGCAGCCCGCCCTTAAGGAAGCATAAAAAGCTTTCCCTTCACCCCACTCTCCCCATTAGGAATGAAAATGTAGGACTTCTTCCCGCAGCCCACCTATATAAGGATGATATAGAAAAATCTTCACCCAGCAGCCACTGTTGACTTCTTAGGTAAAATTGTGTATAATAATATATATACGTATGCCTAAGGAGGAATTTTTATGTATTTTTTTGATAATCTTTTGGATATTAAAGGGCGGGAGGAGGAGTTTTTTAATAAAGAGATAAGTATAAAAGGCGAAATTTTTTATGTTGATGAGGCAAAGGATTTTTATTATCTGTTTGTTACTGATTATAGCTATTCTTTTTTGTGTAAGTCAGAAAGCAGAAAAACGCCCCGAACGGGGTCAAGGAAAGGTGAATGGTTTAGATTTGAAGGGGTATTAGAATACGATAGTGAAATGGGGAGTTATTGTTTGAATGTGGATACAATAAAAGTTGCTGTTCCATTGGCTTGGCATGATCTTTCGGTAGAAAAGAGGGTCGAACTTCATGCGCATTCAAAGATGAGCTCAAAGTTGTCCATATTGGATATGGAGGAGTTAGTGGATGCTGTTTCTTCGTTTGGGCAAAAGGCGGTTGCCATTACGGATAACGAGAATGTGCAGATGATTCCTTATTTCTATGAGTATGCTAAGAAGAAGGGGGTAAAAGCTATTTTTGGTTGTGAGTTGAATGTGCAAGATGAGAGAAGAGGAATCGCAAAACATGTGAATGTGCTGGTTAAGAATAAAGAGGGGTTGAAGAATCTTTATAAGATAGTATCGATTTCTCATGTGAACGTTGTGAATAAAAGTGCGATAATTTCACTTTCTGATTTGAAAAATTTAAGAAAAGGGTTACTTTTAGGTTCTTCACTGGATGGATTTTTGCTTTACGACTTCTTGAATAAGTATTCTACTGACAATTTAAAGGAATGGATAACTTTTTTTGATTATATAGAGCTTTTCCCGATGGATTGCTATAACGATTTATGTTTGGAGAAGGGTAAGATTATCGATTATTCTAAAACAGTATATGAGATTGCAAAAGCTTTCAAAAAGCCTGTCGTTATGTCCGGTGATGTTCATTACTTGAGAGAAGAAGATCGAGAGTATTTAAACGCTATGATCGTTGGTATCTCCACAAAGAGTAAACCAAGAAAGACTATGCGAAGTGTTAATTGTTTTAGAAGCACATCTCAGATGTACGATGAGGCATTTGAGATCTTCAAAAAGCGTGGCATTGCAAAAGAAATCGTTGTGAAAAATACTAATAAAATCGCTGGTGAGATAGAGGAGTTTGCTCCCTTTGATTTTAAGTTGAAGGCACCCAATATCCCCTCTGCTGACAAAAATTTGAGAGATATCGTTTATAACAATGCAAAAAAGAGGTATGGGGAAAAGTTGCACCGTATAATTATAGATAGGATAGAGAAGGAATTGAAAAGTATAATAGATAACGGGTATGCGGTGATATTTTTGATCTCGGCCGATATGGTCAAGAAGTCTTTAGAAATGGGCTATCCAATCGGTTCCAGGGGTTCTGTTGGTTCTTCGCTTGTGGCTTTTCTTTTGGGGATAACGGAGGTTAATCCGTTGCCACCACATTATTTTTGCGAGAGTTGTGGGTTTATAGAGTTCAGTGAGGATTTGAACTTGAGTGGTTTTGATTTAAAAGAGAAGTCATGCCCAAATTGTGGTGCGATTTTGAACTCCGATGGGCATAACATAAGATTTGAGGTTTTTATGGGGTATTCTGGTGAGAAGATCCCAGATATAGACGTGAATTTTTCGGCTGAGATCTTCAACGATATACAGAGGTTCTTGAAAGAGAAATTTGGTAGGAACTATTGTTATAAGGCAGGTACGATAAGCACTATCTCAAGGTACAACGCTTTGAAGATGGCCTTCAATTACTTCAAGGATGAAGATATGAATTTTGCACATCTTTTTTGGGTTTCTCAAAAAATAAAAGGGACAAAGTTGAATACAGGCCAACATCCATCGGCTATGATAATAATCCCTCAAGAGTACGATGTTCACGATTTCACTCCTTACCAATATTCTGCAAATTCTCCCGAGATTGGTATCGTTACAACACATTACGACTTTAAAGCTTTAGAAAATGATTTGCTGAAAATAGATGTGTTGTCTCACGATGGTCCAACATTTTTAAAAATGCTTAAGGATTTAACCGGTTACGATTACAACGATATTTCGATGCACGATGAGCGGGTTCTTTCACTTTTCTCTTCTACAAAGGAGTTGGGAGTGGATCTTTCGGAGATAGGTACGGAGATTGGCACGTTGGGTGTGCCAGAAGTTTGGACGCCTTTTTCCCATAAGATGCTCACCGAGACAAAGCCCAAAACTTTTTACGATCTGTGTAGGACGAATTCACTTGCACACGGAACGGATATTTGGTTCAACAACGCCCGTGAGATAGTTTTGAAGAATGTTGCAGGTATTGATCAGATCGTTAGCTGTCGAGACGATATTTTGACAACGCTTGAATATTTCGGAGTGGAACCAAAAACAGCCTTTATGATCATGGAAAAAGTGAGAAAGGGGAAAGAGCTTACAGAGAAAGAGTTGAAGGCGATAGATGATTCAGAAGCTCCTGGGTGGTATCTTGATTCTCTGAAGAAGATTCATTATCTATTCCCAAAAGCCCATGCGGTTGCCTACATGATAATGGCGTATAAGATAGCGTTTTACAAGCTATATTATCCTCTTGAGTTTTACAGCGTTTATTTCACTATCAGAGCGAGGTTTTTTGATATCGATATTATAATGGATAAAGAATTGACGGTTCAGGCGATTAAAAAACTTTCAAAAAATGAATACCAACATAATTACGAAGAGTCCAACTTTTATTCTACACTTAAGACCGCTTACGAGATGAGAAAGAGAGGTTTTGGTTTTTTAAGACCGGATCTTTACACGAGTGAGGCAAAGGTTTTTAAAATAGAAGGGGAATATTTGAGGATACCCTTGACCAAAGTGAGAAATATTGGTAGCAAGAATGCCCAGCGGATCCTAAAAGAAAGGGGAGAAACCACAAAAAATGTTATCACATCTAAAGAAATTAATAAAAAATTAATAAATTTATGATATTATATTTGTGTTACGTTTTTTGCATTTTTGAAAAAAATCAACATCAGGAGGGATTAGGATGAAAAAGATAGGAGTTTCTTTATTCGCTTTAATAGTTTTAACCGCTGTTGTTTTTTCGGCTCCATTAGGTTTAGGTGTAAAAGTTGGTGAACCAACGGGGTTGTATATAAGAAGTTACACTAGTAATACAAGTTTTGCCGGTATCACAGCTGCGTGGTCTTTTACTGACGAAAGTTTTTTAATAGACAGTGATTTCAATGCACTTTCTCCTAATTTATTTGGCGATATAGGTTTTAGTTATGGAGGAGGTTTGCATGTTGGAGTAGCTTCCAGTGAATTAAGTGTGGGGGTTAGAATGCCTTTAGCTTTAAATTTTGAAATTCCGAGTACACCTCTTTTAACATTTTTAGAATTGGCTCCTGGCTTTAATGTAATTCCAGAGACCAAATTTAACTTATCTGGCGGCTTAGGTTTTGGTTATATTTTTTAATTTGACATAATTATCAGATTATGATATAATAAAATGATAAGAAATATAGCTTAAGGAGTGTTAGACATGAAACAAGGTATTCATCCAGAAATGAAACTTATAACCGTAAAATGCGCTTGTGGTGCCGAACATACTATGTATTCAACAGTTGATAATTTCAGATTAGATGTCTGCTCTGAGTGTCATCCTTTCTACAGAGGAGAATTAGGTTCACAAATATTGGATACAGAAGGTAGAGTTCAGAGGTTTAAGAACAAATACAAAGATTTTCTTGAAAACTAAAATCTCTAATTTTCTTGTTGGGGGGGATTTATTAGAGTTAAGGAATAAACGTATCAAGAGATAAAAAGCGTTATCTAGGTGGTCCTTGCTATTGGTAAGTTTTTACCAATATCCATCTGGAAACATAACAAAAAATCTCGGAGGTGAAAACCAACGCCCGGACCCAGGCCACTCGCATAGAAAGGGTGATATCACGACTTAGCAAGGTTCTCGTGATTAAGAAAAAAGGGCAAGGTAATTATTTTGGTAAATGAAAGTTTAGCAACAGGGGATTCTGTGAAAGGTAAAGTGGTCGATATCAAAAAGTTTGGTGCTTTTTTGGAACTTGAAAATGG
>JAALLP010000109.1_pt1 | contig 16780 bp, 16 predicted proteins | sample 7245951 | NCBI WGS metagenome assembly JAALLP01 (sample SAMN13049199, study PRJNA578106) | oil field metagenome | isolation source: filtered produced water from oil reservoir B6 | place: USA:offshore Texas | collected 2016
GGTCATATCAGGCGACTCCATAGGTTCCCCTGTTGTTTACACACCTGATATACTTGTAGCCATGAACCAGCCATCACTCGAGAAGTTTGCAGGTGATGTGAAAGAAGGCGGAGTTATTCTCTACGATTCGACCATCGGTGAGTGTGAAATTCCCGAAGGTGTCAGGGGAATAGCAGTACCTGCAATCAAAATAGCAGAAGAAGCAGGCTCTGGCAAGGCTGCAAACACTGTAATGCTCGGTGTTATGCTGGCCCTCGGGGTCACAGGTCTTTCAGAGGATGATTTCAGGTCCGCGATTGCCGAAACATTCTCCAAAAAGCCAAAGCTTGTTTCTTTGAACCATGATGTGCTGGATGCAGCAGTTACTTGGGCAAAGGAAAATGTATAAGTTCATTCAGGCTTTAAAAAAGCCTGAGTAATTTTCTTTTTTTGCAGAACTATTTATAGTTGAAAAATCAAAGCTTATTCGGGAGCGGTAAAAATGAATGAAGATGATTTTAACGAATCGGATGTAATCGAAGCAACTGACGAGAACTGGGAAGAACTCATTGAGAATCAGGAAAAACCAATGGTTGTTATGTTCTATCTTCCGACATGTGCCCATTGTAAGGATATAGAACCTTATTTCAGACAATATGCAACTGAATTCCGGGATTCATGTACATTCATAAGGATGAACGGCCTGCTTAGTGCCAGAACTGCAAGGCGATATGCTGTCAGGGCAACTCCGACATTCAAGTTCTTCTGCCGCGGAAAGCCCATAAAGGAAGAAGTGGGTATGGTCTATCCATCCATACTTCGAAAATCAATTGAGGACCTGGTAAGGCACGGTAACGAATGTGTACTACACACAACTCCAATGCCCGATGAGGTTTCTCCCTACGAGTAAGACGGGATAAGATCCAGTCTGCCCTTGATATTTTTATTCCTGCTACCGGCAGACAAATAAGTGTCTACTCTGTATTATTTCTGATATGATCCGTGAATGCATTCTTTCTGAACTTGACTTTTTACCCCTGTTAACACCTCCGGAAAAACAGGGAAAAGATTCTGATCATTATTTCGTATTCAAGGATCGGGAAATATTACTCATATCCGACGAAGACAGCATTTTTTTGCCGTCAGCAGATCATCTGTCATCTCTTGGTGTCGATCTTCAAAGAGAACAGTATCTTGGTGAGTTCCGGAATTCTTCATGTTTTGCAGCTAAAATTGCAGACGATTTTGCAGAGAATGACAGTATCATATTTGAGGATCTCAGAAAACTGCCCGGAATTATCGGAGAATCTATGGCAGCTGTGGCAGGGAGGGCTGTACATCTGCTTGAATGGGACTTCAACACCCTTTACTGTGGACGATGTAGTACCGCAACCTTCAGGAAAGAAGATGAGAGAGCCAAACAATGTCCTGATTGCGGTCTGCTTTTCTTCCCGAAGATCTCTCCTGCTATTATCGTTATGATCGAGAAGGATGACAGGATCCTTATGGCAAGATCACCTCATTTCCCCTCAGGTCGTTATGGTCTGATAGCTGGTTTTGTGGAACCCGGTGAGTCCATTGAAGAGGCTGTTGTCAGGGAAGTTATGGAAGAGGTGGGCCTCTGTATTACAGATATCTCATATTTTGGTAGTCAACCATGGCCGTATCCTGATTCCTTAATGATCGGGTTCACAGCAAAATACAGAGATGGGGAGATTCGTTTTATTGATGGAGAGATAGAAGATGCCGGGTGGTTTAGCTGTGACGAGATACCACATGTCCCTGGGAGTAACAGCATATCTGGAGAACTTGTGGAATATTTTATGTCCAGAAGTCGAACATAATCTTTTTTTTAAATTAGAATGGTAGCGGCGTTTTCTGGCTACATAGTTTGGAAACATTTTTTATATTTTTATACCCGTCTGGCCAGATATTTAAGCTTTTGCTTACAAAAGGATAATGTATAGTGCCATTTTATGCACATATAATCTATTTAAATAGTAATAAATATCATCTTATTATAGGTTATAAGAAGGTGAGTGGATTGATACAAAGAATTGTAGTATATACACTTGTTAGTTTGTTATTTTTACTTGCATTTACGCAGGTAGGTGCCGCATTAACATATTCGGGAGGAGGAGAGTGGAATTATTCTGAAGAAATTACAATCTCGGAGAATTCCGGTCAGAACCTTGTAAATTACCAGGTACTTCTCATTCTGAACAGCTCCAACTTCGACTTTTCCCTGGCTGAATCCGAAGGTGAGGACATCCGTTTCACCTCAGGTGATACGCAGCTCAAACACTGGGTTGAGGAATGGGATGCAGAGGATGAAACTGCACATGTCTGGGTAAGAGTGCCATATATCGCTGCCAGCGGGAATGCAAGAATAGAAATGTATTATGGGAATTTTGATGCAAGCGATGTAAGTTCAGGTTCTTCCACCTTTGAACTCTTCGATGACTTCAGCAATTTCAATATCAATTTCGGTAAATGGGACCAATACTATACCGGTGGGGGTGAGGTTGACGTGACAGGAGGTACTTTGCAGCTTATAGTTCCGAAATTCCACCCCGAAGATGTCGCACAGGTAAAATCCGATGATGATTTTCCTGTTAACTCAATGCTCGTTGTAAAAAGAAAAAAGGTCACAACAGGATCTGATACCCGCGGACCGATAATAGAGCAGGGATTTGTGGATCCCAATAATCAGAACCGAAATCAGGTAATTGTTCGTACCGAACTTGAGAACGAGACATATGTATCCTGGGTGCTTGAGAATGAGAAAAGTGATGCACGTTACTTCCCGAAGGATACCGCTTCTCTGAACGTAGCCGAGGACACATGGTATACCACGGGTGTTGCCTGGTATATGGTGGATGAACTAGGCAGGGTTGCTTTCTTTGAGAATGGTGAGAGAGTGGGCAGTATGGATCTGGCATCCACCGAGGAAGAGAACTACGTACCTGTTGAAGATATGAAAGCATATCTTTTTGCAAGCACTTATTCCGATGTTTCGAAGAATATGGGATATGCAGCCTTTGATTATGCATATGTACGTAAGTTCGTATCTGATGAGCCAACTGTCAGCATTTCCGGTACTACTGCGTCTGAAGAGGAAGCAAACCTTTCCGAGAATACCAGTTCTGAGACAACTCCCGCACCCGTGAAGATTAATGTCACACCACCCGATGGCAAGATAAATGCCGTCAGGATCTTTGATGCAGCCGGGTACAATGACTCGATGGTTGCTGATATGAGGGAAAGCGGCCTTAATATGGTAATGCTGAGAGTGACTCCTGATAACATATGGGGTCTTGAGAGATTCGTAAAGAATGCTCATGACAATGATATGCTTGTCTATGCCATGATACTCAGTGATCCCACAGGTGTTACAGAAGATAATGCCGCATCTGTGCAGGAGACCGTATCTGCAATCACTGATTACAACAATAAGTCACTGGCACGCTATGACGGGATAAGTATTGCACTGAACCCGTGTGCTGAAGATTCGGAGGCTGCCTGTGAGGACAATCTGATGCTGGTTGAAGGCATACGTGAGAGCACGGATAATTCCCTGCCACTTGCGGTAGACGTGCCTTTTTCATATGACAGGTCGTCAATTGGGGAGGTAGCGGATTATGTTGAACTGTTTGTGATCCTTACCTATGATGCAGAGGGTGATTCACTGGATTCGACTTCTGATATCGTGGATTCCGTTGCAGCCAAGATGGGTGAAGTAAGAGCCGCAGGTGGGGATGCACTTATCAGTGTGGCAGTAGATGACGGTTTCATGACGGATGAGAATGTGCAGGAGCTGCTTGAAGGATTGCAGGATTATTATGCACAGGATTCTGCGTTCATGGGTACAGAGATCGTGGTTTACAGCGAGTATCTCGATTACATAGAAGTAACCACAGGCAGTACCGAAGAAAGTGGTCCGATACCGGGTATTCCGGGCTTTGGTATTCTTGTGGCTGTTGCTGCTGTGATTGCAATGCTATTTGTGATGAAAAAAGAATGATGTGATCTTATCACATCATTTTGTTCTATTTTTCAGCTCTGTTTTTCCTTCAGCAGATCGACTGCCATATCCCTTAGCTTGAACTTCTGGACCTTGCCGCTTGCTGTAAGCGGATATTCGTCCACGAAGAACACATGCTTGGGCACCTTGTAGCGCGCTATCCTTGCAATACTGTAGTCACGGACGTCAGCTTCAGTGATATCGGTACCATCGGAAGTGATTACAAAAGCACCAACGATCTCCCCGTATTTTTCATCGGGAATACCGACCACCTGTACGTCCTTGATACCAGGCATGGTGAACAGGAATTCCTCGATCTCCCTGGGATAGATGTTCTCCCCGCCACGGATGATCATATCCTTGATACGACCTGTGATCTTGTAATAGCCCTCTTCATCCACAGTCGCAATATCTCCGCTGTGCAGCCATTCGTCCTCATCGATTGCCTTCTCTGTCATTTCAGGCATCTTGTAGTATCCTTTCATGACATTGTAGCCACGACAGCATATCTCACCAGGTACGTCGGGTTCGACAATTTCTCCGGTTTCGGGGTCGATGATCTTTACTTTTATATCAGGCATGGAGGTTCCCACCGTACTCACACGGCGCTCGATAGAATCATCAGTGCTGGTCTGGGTGAAGACAGGTGATGCTTCGGTAAGTCCGTACGCGATGGTGATATCCTTACAGTGCATATCGTTGATAACACGTTTCATTGCCTCAATGGGACACGGTGGTCCTGCCATGATACCTGTCCTGAGGGATGAGAGGTCGAACATCTCGAACATCGGGTGGCTGAACTCGGCAATGAACATTGTCGGCACACCATAGAGTGCAGTACATTTCTCTTTCTGGACCGCAGCCAGCACCATGAGAGGGTCAAAGAGCTCGAGCATGACCAGCGTTCCGCCGTGGGTCAGGGTTGCAAGCACTCCGAGTACTATCCCGAAACAGTGGAAGAGTGGGACCGGAAGACAGAGCCTGTCATCCTGGGTGAACTTCTGGCGCTCACCGATATAGTATCCGTTGTTGAGGATATTGTAGTGTGTCAGCATAACACCCTTCGGGAATCCTGTTGTACCTGAGGTGTACTGCATGTTGATGACATCATCTTTGTCGAGTGTGCTCATTATTTCATGGATATCCTCGTCACTTCTTTGCTGCCCCAGCAGGAAGAGCTCACGGGTGTTGTACATTCCCCTGTGTTTTTCCTGACCGATGAAAATAACATTTTCAAGGTATGGGAACTTCTCACTCTTCAGGTTTCCACGGCTCTGGGTTTTAAGTTCGGGAACAAGTTCGTAGATCGTCTCGATATAGCTTACATCCCTGAAACCATCGATTATGGCAATGGCCTTAAGATCGGCCTGCTTCATGAGATATTCTACTTCATGTATCCTGTATGCAGTGTTGACCGTAACAAGGACGACACCTATCTTTGCCGTTGCGAACAGGAATGTCAGCCAGTCAGGTACGTTGGTAGCCCATATACCTACATGGTCACCTTTTACTATTCCGATCTCAAGCAGGCCCTTGGCCAGCATGTTGACGCGTTCGTCGAATTCCTTGTAGGTGAATCTCAGGTCTCTGTCAGGGTAGATTATGAATTCCCTGTCAGGATCATTTTTGACCTGTTTCTCAAAAAAATCACCAATTGTATCATCAGTAAAAGTCATGTTTAGATCTCCCGGATTTACTTACAACTGCTCTCCTCTTCCTGGAAGTGTTTTTCAAGTTCCGCCCTTATATCGTCCGGTATCGGGACTGATCTCTTATTGATAAAATCGTAGTGGACAATGGTTGATCTGCCGATAGCACCCTTTTTACCATTCTGCCATGCTTCCTGGATGACAGTGAAAGACGAGTTTCCGATCCTTGAAATATAGGTTATGATATCCACATCCGATCCGTAGAACATCTCTCCCACGTAATCATATTCTGTCCTTGCCATTATAAGCTTCCAGTTCTCGTAGCTGAGGTCAAGGTCAGGGGTGAAAAGCCTGAATACGGGATTACGTGCCTGTTCGAACCATATGGCTATGGCAATATTGTTGGCATGTTTCAGCCCGTCGATATCACCGAATCTCGGAGTAACAGTTGTTTTGAACATATTGATCTTCTTTTTCAGTAGGGAGCGTATACAATTGCCAGTATCTGCGCATCGCTGTCCTTTGCATGGACATGGTGTGGCACTACGGAATCATAGTAGATGCTGTCACCGACACTGAGGCTGTATCTCTCTTTGCCGTAGACGATCTCTATCTCACCTTTGAGCACATAGATGAACTCTTCTCCTTCATGGGATGAGAGTTTTTCCTCATCCGACTCAGCCGGGTGTACATCTATCAAAAATGGTTCCATATGGCGATCTGCCTTGTTAGCAGCCAGGGAGAAGAATTCCAGGGTGCTGGAATCACATTTTTCGCAGTTACCTGAGAAATGCATGACATTTTCGGATTTTCCGGACTTTACAACAACAGGGGCTTCATGGGGCATATCATCAAGGAAGGTTCCAAGTCTTACACCCAGAGCGCGGGCGATCTGCAAAAGCGGTGTAAGGGACGGGACAAGTGCTCCGTTCTCAAGCTCTTTGATCAGTTCGGAGTTCGTGTTGCTTGCTTCTGCCAGTTCCTCAACTGACATTTCGCGCGATTCTCTTAGCTGGCGAATTTTATTGCCTATAATGTTTTTGTCTGCCATAGTGTTTACCTCCAACGGTTTTTCGTGAAAAACAAATGAACGTTAGGCTTATGATATTTTCATTTATAATTATTACTAATCAGATTTCAGCATATTTCTGAATGAAACATTATGAATCTACTGGAACTCAGGAAAGGGCAGAAGATAGTTAAATTCCTTGCTGATTTCTGCTTGTATGTACATCCACAAAAAACAATTGCTTAGGTATATATCCCAGTAGTACAAAATAATTTGAAATACCAATGGGTGATCAAAAAATGCACTACGGACTTGGGATCGATGCAGGCGGGACATATACGGATGCGGTTATCATCCGGGGTTCTGACGGAGCAGTTGTTGATACAAAGAAATCCTTTACCACATATCCGGACCTTCAGAGGGGGATAAGGAAAGTTCTTGATTCCCTTGATCAGGATATCCTGAAAGATGTTAACCTGGTTTCGGTTTCGACAACGCTTTCTACCAATTCCCTGCTTGAGGGGACAGGTGCGCCTGTTGGTCTCATACTTGTGGGGGAGCACATAGTCGAGAAGAATCTCCCAACCGATCATGTTAAATGGATATCCGGGGGACACGATACTCGTGGTGATGAAGAATACCCCCTGGATCTGGATTCTGTCAGGGATTTCGCAATAAAGACAAAGGACAGGGTGGCTGCATATGCAGTCTCAGCCTACTTTGGTGCACGCAATCCAGAACACGAATTGAAGGTCAAAGAGGTCATAACGGAAATCACCGGAATGCCGGTAGTCTGCGGACACGAATTGTCACAGGAACTTGGTGCATATGAGAGAGCCGTTACTGCTGTCCTGAATGCACAGCTCATACCGATTACCTATCATTTTGTAAATTCAGTGATCAAGGATATAAAAAGCCGCGGGATCCATGCCCGTATGCTCATGCTCAAATGTGACGGTTCTGTCTATAACATCGAGGATGCCCTTGAAAAACCCATTGAGACTATTTTCTCAGGACCTGCGGCCAGCCTGCTTGGCGCTTCCTACCTCTCAAAGATAGAAACATGTGCGGTTATTGATGTCGGAGGCACAAGTACGGATGTTTCCATGCTTCACCATGGTGTGCCTGAGATAAGTTCTTCGGGAGCTGTTGTAGGCGGATGGAAGACAAGGGTCAGGGCAATGAAGATGGAGACCTCGGCAACCGGGGGTGACAGTCATATCTGGGTAAAGGACGAAAGGATACATACAGGCCCCAGAAGAGTGATCCCTCTCTGTGTGGCTGCCATCATATATCCTGGCTTTGGCAACAAACTCAAACGCAGCAGGATTATTTCAAGAAGCCTGCTCAATGAGAACTACCAGCCGACAAAATTCTTCGTGGCAACAGGTTATGAAGCCGTGGGTTTGAGTAAACAGGAAGAAGAAATGCTTGCAATCGTGGGAGACGAACCCATCTCCATCAATGAGCTTTCCCTATCACTGAAAAGAGATCCTTCTTCTGAGATTCTGGACGCGCTCATGAACAAGAGGCTGCTTCAGGCAGTAGGTTTTACACCCACCGATGCCCTGCATGTGCTCGGCCTGTACAATGAATGGGACGGCACTGCAGCGGAGGCGGGAGCTGCCAGTCTTTCCAGGTATGTCCATGAAGGCAAACACGAATTCTGCATGTCTGTTAGAGAAATAGTGGCAAAGAACATGGCTGCGGATCTGATGTCTTTTATCCTGCCACATCATCCTTCGGCTATGATAGCTGATCTGCTGGACAGTACATATCCTGCAAAGTTCAAGGTGGAGATTCCTGTTGTATTGCTTGGCGGACCTGTAAAGGCATATGCGGATGAACTGCGCTCGGTGATCGATGCGGACATTATAGTGCCCGAGTTTGCGGAGGTGGGCAATGCAGTGGGTGCACTTGCAGGCAAGGGCGTAAAGAGGATAGAGATCTCCATCGTACCCGCATCGATACAGAATCCGGATGAGGATTTTCTTGTTTTCTCTCCTGCTGGAAGGGAGCGTTTTCAGACATATGCACAGGCAGTTGAGTTTTCAACCGAACTCGGGAAAAAGCTCGTTCTGGACTATGAGAAAAGATGTGGGATACTCAAGGAGGACACAAAGATCAGTGTTTCAAAAAAGACCCATTCACCTGACAACTGGTCCCATCCTCCCCTTGAAACAAAGATAACTGTAGTAGGTGTCGGAAATCCGATGATGATGCTGAAAGAATAAAAGGCATACCGGTAAAAAAATCCAGCAAATTAATCTGACACCAGATAAACGCTTTATCCGAAAAATCGTATTTTCACCGATAATTTGGGCAATTGATGTGCTTATTGAATACAAAGTGATGAAATTGTGCCATAATAATTAGAAAATTATATCATTTAATAAAATTATATATGCTGTAAAATGCTAACAATGCAGAAATTATTGATCTTAACGAGTCTTTTGATTTTGATCACTGCGACAAATGTACAAGGTTCATGGCCTCCGGAAGCGGGTGAACTATCATACCAGATTGACAAATCTGACCGAATTGCTGCTGGAAATGTAACTGATATTCAGGAATATCCTGAATACTCAGTAGTAATAATAAAAGTGGATGAATGGTTAATGGAACCACTTCCATCAGCTGAAATCGAAGTAATTACGGAAATTGGTTCTACATATGTCAACAACAATGAACCTCGGTTTTACAAAGGTGAATCAGTTATCCTGATGCTTCAAGACATAAACGTAACTGAAAACAGATTTGAAGTAACGATTGGTGAACCCGGGAAACACCCTTTTACCGATAGGGATGAAATAATAAGTGAGCTGGAATCGATGAAAGAACCTGATAATGCACTCCCATTTGTTGAAAGTTATGTCTTAATACTTGTTTTAGTATGTGTTGGTTTCATGTTACGAAGATCATAAAATTAATGGTGTAATTGGCATGGGGTTCGACAAAGATTTCAGAAATCCGAAAAAGCTGGGGATGATATTGGTACTGTTTTTTTTAAGTTCCATGCTATTCACAGGGGGATGTGTTAACCTCGGAGATGAAGTAAAAGATGAGATAGGAGTTAAGATATATGGGTATACTAATGTATATGATTCATCAACTATTAATGCCAACTTCGAAGAAAACAATCTGACTCTTAGAAATGTGAGTACGCTGGCATCGCAATACTATTCTGTTGAAGATGTTTCTCCGACTGAGGGCATACCTCTCGAAGATACTGATATATTGCCTTCACAATTTGAAAACAACTCTACTATTTACCTTGTAAAAGTACTGGTGCCTCCTGATAAAAAAATGTTTGATGATGAATATCCAGAATATCTAACATTCTTCGTTCATCAGGATGAGACTAGTATGGCATGGTCCGCAATTCCTCGAAGTACCAGTAATTATCCACAGGAGTTTGTTGCTGACATTGTGAAGCTATCGTTTAATGTATCTGGTAGGGAGAGTGATAAATATGCTGAAATGTTCCGTGAAAATAAAATCTCAGAAGTATCCATTCCACATCAACCTGAAGTCAGATCCATCTTTGATTACCTGAACGAAAGTGGAGATCCGAGTATAAAGCCTCTTGGAAATGGAAAGTATTTGATCGAATTCTTTAATGATTCTCTGTCTTATGAATATAAAACTGCAGGAAATATTTTTGTTCATACTCAATACTTAAAAATAACCCATACTACAGAAAGTGCCAGATATGAAATCTTGATCGATAGGTCGGGAAACCTAAATGCAGATATCGGGACATGGCTCGATGGTGTTTCACTTGAAGAAGGGAAAGTGGTACTTAAGACCATGTTTGAAGATATTGGACTAAAAGCAGAGCTTGTTGATGAAATGGAATTTGGGTTGACAATTGCATGAAACTAATATATTTGTAATCACCACTGATGACATTTCCATAAATGATAATGCCAGTAACTGCGTTAGTAGTCAATGAAAGAGGTAAGGCACTGTACACTTTGACCGAATAATACTATTTTTGTCCGAAAATTTGTGTTGTTGTCCGATAAATACCTTATTTTTCGGACAAAGCGTCAAGTAAAGAAAAATCTATAAACTTTGTCCTGCAACTAAGATTGATGAACAAATTCATCGATCTTCTCAGGCAATCCGATCATTGTGTCTTTCTCAGTGGTGCCGGTATTTCCACGCTTTCCGGGATTCCAGATTTCAGAGGAAACAATGGTATCTATAAGACGTTCGATGCCGATAAGATATTCGATATCGATTATTTCTATTCCGATCCAGAGTACTTCTATTCTCACTCAAAGGATTTTATCTACAACGTCCATGAGAAAGAGCCGAATATAATTCACCATGTGCTGGCAAGACTTGCTAAAACAGGTATGGTGAAAACCGTGATAACGCAGAATATCGATCTTCTGCATCAAAAAGCAGGATTGGAGAATGTCATCGAACTGCACGGTTCTCCTGAAAATAATACCTGTCTGTCATGTGGAAAAACATTTTCCTATGAGCATATCGCAGATATAGTAAGAGATGACCTGATTCCGCGGTGCGATGAATGCAATGGTCTCATAAAACCAAATATTACCTTTTTCGGGGAGATGCTTGATCATGAAGCTATCACAAGAGCAATTGATGAAAGTTCCCGTGCCGATCTCTTTGTGGTAATAGGCTCTTCACTCGTAGTACATCCGGCAGCTTCACTACCTCTTTATTCTGTCAAAAATAACGGCAAGCTCGTGATAGTAAATAATAATAAAACTCCTCTGGATGAATATGCAAGTCTGCGATATGAAGATCTGGGGCTCTTTTTTGAGATCCTTGATTCTTATTTCAGTGATGAGTAATACTTCCTGAGCTCGTTCTTATCTTCATCAGGAAGATGATGCCACCTGATTCCCCTTATAGCTCCTTCCAGAGCGTACAGTTTATTGATGCAGGATGTCTCATCTATAAGAAGGATTTTAGCAAAGGCCTCTTTGCTACCTGTTCCTGACAGCTCTTCTATACTGTCAATGCCTGAATCATGAAGTTGCTTTTCAAGTTTTTTGCCTATATTCGGAAGTTTACTGAGCTCACCCATAGGATCTCCTTCTTCAGTTTAGAAGAATATGTATATAGATTTTTAGTACTTATAGTACTCATACCAGAACCAAAATAGAATAGAATAGAATAGAATAGAATCAAATTATTCCGGCAAAGGATCCACGCTGGATGATTCAAGTGAGAATGCAAAACAAGGAGTAACTTAAGTATTTACCGGAGATTAATTCAAAGTGGATGGCTCTTATTTAAAAGCGTGAACCATCCTGTAACATTTATTCCGGATATTCGAAGGTGACTTCCAGTACACCATTCCTGCATGAAGATGTGGCCGTTTCCGGATCCACCTTGGTTGGTAGTCTGACGATTTTTGACTCACCCACACCGTCAATGATCATATTGATCTCGACTTGTATATCTGAAGCAAAATATTCGATGCAGTCTTCATCGACTCCCAGATCAGCGATCAGATGCACTTTGTCACCTGTCTGCTGTACTTCAATGAAAGGTTCTTGTTTCAGGATATAGAAATTTCCCTCTTTTTCCTCTTCATCGTGCTGTTTCACAGGCTTCCTCCCCTCAAAACCAAAGATTGTCGGATTCTTCCCAGGCTGATTGATAATAGTGAAACCATGAACCACGGACCTATTGTTTTCATTGATGGCATCGTCGAACATGCCCAGTATGTGTTCAATCAACTGGTCAATCGTTTCGATCTTTTTTTCATTGGACTCATCGTCATTTCCATGACGTCTATTATCGTCCATTGTTTCATCTCCATTTATATTTGCGTTTTCTTCATTTATATGACTATGCTTATAGCTGATTTTCGTTCTATCTTATGCGAACAAGTTCTATATATAATATGCGTCCGCAGGAAGCAGCTATCTTAAACCGGAACCGAACAATTATTTATCTGTGTACTTACCTCTAATGGACTATATCGCGAACTAGCTATAAAATGAGGAAAACTAATGGCTTCAAAGGAATTACCATTTACAGAGGAAAAGATCAAAGAGATAATCTCCGAACATCCAACTCCATTTCATATATATGACAGAAAGGCAATCCTTGAGAATTCAAGGAAACTGAAAGAAGCCTTCAGCATCGTTAACGGCTTCAAGGAGTATTTTGCAGTAAAGGCTCTCCCTAATCCTTACATCATGGAGATCTTAAAAAGGGAAGGTTTCGGTGCGGACTGCAGTTCTCTGGCTGAACTTGTTCTCGCGGAAAAGACCGGAATTGTGGGTGAGAACATAATGTTCAGCTCCAACGATACACCTGCCGAGGAATTCGTCAAGGCAAAGGAACTTGGTGCCATCATAAATCTGGATGACATCAGTCATATCGAATATCTTGAAGAGACTGCAGGTCTTCCCGAGCTTGTATGCTGCCGCTACAATCCCGGTTCCCTGAAAGAGGGTAATGCCATTATAGGAAACCCTGAGGAGGCAAAATACGGTTTCACAAGAGAGCAGCTTTTTGAGGGTTACAGGCTGATGAAGGAAAAAGGTGTAAAGAGGTTCGGACTCCATACAATGGTTGCATCCAACGAACTGGAACCAGATTATTTTGTTGAGACAGCAAGAATACTGTTCGAACTGGTTGCAGAGCTTTCAAGGGAACTTGACATAAGCTTTGAATTCGTGAACCTCGGAGGAGGTATAGGAGTTCCTTACAGGCCTGACCAGGAGCCTGTATCCTATGAAAGAATAGCAGAAGGTGTAAGGGATGCCTATGATGAATATATAAGGGCCAATGATCTGCATCCTCTTAAGGTGTATCTTGAATGTGGCAGGGTAATCACAGGTCCCTACGGATATCTTGTGACAACTGTCAGGCATCTCAAGCATATCTACAAGGATTATGTGGGTACTGATGCCAGTATGGCAAACCTCATGCGTCCAGGAATGTACGGAGCCTACCATCACATAACCGTTCTTGGAAAAGAAAAGGATGAGCCCACACATCTATACGATGTTACAGGTTCCCTGTGTGAGAATAACGACAAGTTTGCCATTGACAGGCTCCTTCCGGAGGTTGAAAGAGGCGATATCCTCGCAATTCATGATGCAGGTGCCCATGGACATGCAATGGGCTTCAATTACAACGGCAAGCTTCGTTCTGCGGAGATACTGCTCAATGAGGACGGAAGTTTTAAACAGATAAGAAGGGCCGAAACACTGGATGACTACTTCGCCACGCTGGACTTCAGTGGCCTGGATGATATCTGAGTTATCCTTCAAGAATAGGCTTATAAGGACATTCTGAATGTCCTTTATTTTTTTGAGCTTTTAATATAAGCTCTGCATATCTTTTTACTTTTATTTTTCTGCTATTTTATAATTTAATTTCATAAATTACTTATACTTGGTCACTATCCACTTACCTTATTGTTCGACTAAGTTAAGAAAAAGGTGTTTTTATGACCAGACAGACAATAACGTTTTTAATCGTTCTATCGGTCTTGTTTTCATTTTCGTTAGTACCTGCCACTGCAAAGTCCGACGGGATTGAAAAAGTACCGGTTATGATCAGCTTCAAAGGAAAAGCAGATGCAGAACTTGTGAAGGCACATGGTGGAAATGTAAAGTATGAATATTCTATCATTCCTGCGGTAGCCGCAGAACTTCCACCAAAGGCAATCGAAGCTCTGTCAGAGAATCCAAATGTGGAGATAATCGAGCAGGATGCTCAGGCTCAGGTTCTGGAAGATGATATTCCCTGGGGTGTAAGCAGGATCAATGCTGATGACACACAGGCAGCAGGTTTCAATGGCAGTGGGATCAAAGTTGCAGTGATCGATACAGGTGTTGATTATAACCATCCGGACCTTGCTGCAAACTATCTTGGTGGCTATGATTTTGCATACAACGATGCAGATCCTATGGACGATTATGGTCACGGAACCCATGTAGCTGGAACAATCGCAGCAGCAGATAATGGATTTGGAGTTCTTGGTGTTGCCCCTTATGCAGGATATTACTCAGTAAAGGTCTGTGATGAAACAGGAGTCTGTTACTACAGTGATATAGCAGCCGGTATCGAGTGGGCTGTAAATAACGGCGCGGATGTAATCTCAATGAGTATCGGCGGCTCATCTGACAGCTATACTTTAAAGAATGCGGTAGACAGTGCATATGAGAGTGGTGTTGTCGTAGTTGCAGCTGCAGGTAATACCGGAGACTCTGTGATCTACCCTGCAGGATTCGATTCTGTTATTGCGGTTGCAGCAACTGACTATTATGACAACAGGGCTTCCTGGTCATCCTACGGACCTGAAGTCGAGCTTGCAGCTCCCGGTGTTGGCATAATATCCACACTCATGGGTGGTTCATACGGCTCCAAGAGCGGTACAAGTATGGCCACACCGCACGTATCAGGAGCAGTTTCCCTTTTGCTCAATACTGATGTGTCCGGTACATCCTATGATGCAGATAATGACGGAGTATGGGACCCTGCAGAGGTCCGTTCAAGACTCCAGGACACTGCTACCGATATTGGTGCCACCGGTAAGGATAATTATTACGGATACGGTCTTGTAAATGCTCTTGCAGCAGTAAACGGCTTCAGTCTGGCAGTACCTGGAGACGACACATCAGATGGATCCACAGAAGAACCTGCCGATGATTCTGTTGATGATGGTTCATCCACAGAACCTGCACCGGAAGATCCTGCACCGTCTGTCACGATGTATGTCAGTAGTCTGGATGTTGTAACTGATTCAGTCCTAAGAGGCAAGAAAAACTATTTCGTATGGGCTGATGCAACTGTAGAGATCACGGATGCAGATGGTAATCCTGTTTCAGGTGCAACTGTTACAGGTGACTGGAGTGGACTGGTAACAATGACAGCTTCAGGTGTTACCGATGCTGACGGTGTGCTTGTACTGAGTTCCGATCAGCAAAAGAATCCTGATGGTACATTCACCTTCACGGTGACAGATGTTTCACTTGAAGGGTATGAATACGACTCTTCACTGAACACTGCTACGGCAGACAGTGCAGCATACTGAATATCGAATTCTGGGTAATTCCGGGTATTTCCCGGAATTCAATTCCTTTTTTATTTTCATGGGATTTACAGTTCACTTTTTATTTATTCCTGTATAATGTCTTGTATGATTGTACATGAGGATTGAGACATCAAAGCAGGTGGAACTGATAGATATAACCGATCACGTCCGTGAACATATCAGGGAAAGTAATGTGCAGCAGGGCATATGTGCTGTCAGCACCAGACATACGACAACAGCGGTAATAGTGAACGAGAATGAATCGGGTCTTTGTAAGGATATACTCTCCTTGCTCGGGAAGCTTGTTCCCGAGAATGCCGGTTATTCACACGACCGGATCGATGACAATGCACATGCTCACCTGAGAGCGGTTCTGCTTGGCAGCAGCGAGACATTACATATCAAGGATGGTAAAATCATGCTTGGTACGTGGCAGAGCATCTTCTTTGTGGAACTTGACGGGCCCAGAACAAGGAATGTGGATATTACGGTTATTGGCAAATGAGCTTAAGAGGGATTTGGCTTTAACTTAACAAAAAGTAAAAATTCAAAAAAATAATCCGCTTGCCCGGATTTTCAGCTTTTTTTATGGTTCAGAACTCCTTGCTGATCCTGTCTGCAAGTTCTGCTATATTATCCGTACTCGGATGGGTCTCAACGATCGTGTGCATGGATCCGCCTCCATCGTTCTCAGCTCTCGGAATTATGTGAACATGAACATGAGGTACCGTCTGACCGGCAACTTCTCCGTTATTTATACCGACATTCAGACCCTGGGCATCCAGTGTTTTCTCAACAGCCTTTGATATTCTGTTCACAGCCTCAAAAAGAGTTGAAGTATCGTTTTCTTCCATTTCAGTAAAACGTGGAATATGCTTTTTCGGAAGTACAATGGTATGGCCTTCTGAACAGGGATAGATATCCAGAAAAGCGTAAACGAACTCATCTTCGTATACTTTGTGAGAGGGGATCTCCCCGGAAATGATCTTACAGAACAGACAATCCATGCTTATCACCTTTATCAAGTTGGGAATTCAATTATTTATCATTGTTGGAGTCTGGTAATTTAACATGTT
>JAALLP010000158.1_pt1 | contig 16711 bp, 18 predicted proteins | sample 7245951 | NCBI WGS metagenome assembly JAALLP01 (sample SAMN13049199, study PRJNA578106) | oil field metagenome | isolation source: filtered produced water from oil reservoir B6 | place: USA:offshore Texas | collected 2016
ATTTCCTCGAGTTCGTATATTTCGTGAGAAGATATGATTATCGTCTTGTTCGTTTCATTTGCATAATTTCTTAAAATTTTTAAAGCCTCCGACCTTATAACGGGATCAAGGTTCTGAGTCGGTTCGTCTAAGAGCAAAAGATCGGCATTACTGGATATGGTCAATGCCAAATAAAACAATGTTTTCATACCCATTGAATATCTTTCCACTTTTTGGCCTATGTCAAGGTTGTAATGTAAAACAAAATTAGAAAATGTTTCTTCATTGAAGTTTGGATACAACATACTCCAAATTTTTAGGTAATCACTACCTTTAAAATTAGAAAATGTCAATCTATCTTCTGTCATCACAGAAACCTTTGCTTTTATCTTAGGGGTTATTTTTTCAGAAAAAAGCTTTATCTCACCGTTGTTTGGTTTCAACTCCCCATATAGACATCTCAAAGTTGTTGTTTTCCCTGCACCATTGGGACCTATCAGAGAAAAGATTTCACCCTCATTTACATTAAAATTGATCTTATTCAATATCGGTTTTGAATTGAAACTTTTAACCAAGTCTTTCACTTCTACTATCATTTTTGTACACCTCTTTTTTCAAACAGATATAAAGATAAGAGTAAAAGAAACACAGAGAATATCAAACTTGCCCAAACATTCCCTTGATGTGACGGGCTAATATATTTATAGGGATTTACGGCATAACTGGAACCAATTGCCCCAAGGATTCCATCAGCAATCAATATCAAAAATGGTATCCCAAAGGTATCTCCACCTAATGTAACAGAGATTATAATAATAGCAAAATAAGCCGTTGCAAATATTATGACACTCAAGATCTTTAAAAGTGCCATTGACAAGTACAAACTTCCAAAGTTAAAAAAGGCTAGCCCAATAGAACTCGGTATAACTATCAATAGCAGGGAAAGTATATAAGATGAGAAGAATACCTCTCTGTATGAATAAGGAAGGGATATTATAAGGGAGAACTTTCCATTTCTTAAATCATGTCCGATCATGTTTGTAAGGAAAAGGAATATGAAAAATAACGTTAAAAACGGTATATCAAAGGTTATGAAAAATAAAAAGATCAAAGAGAATATAAATATTCTTCCACTTTTTTCAGTAAACTCCTTTTGAAAGTACACTTCCAACTTATTCAGAAAATTGACCATCTTTCCAAACCTCCTCCAAAATTAATTTTATAGTTTCTAAGTCTATGTCTTCCTTTTTTAATTTTTCTACACAATTTCTAATCTCATCAACAATGCCTTTTTTCAAGTCTATATTCGTTGAAACAAAAAAACCTACTCCATGTTGGGCTTCTATGTATCCTGATGTTTCTAACTTATCTAAAGCTTTTAAAATCGTGTTGATATTGACTTTGAAAATTGTACTCAACTCCCTAACAGGTGGTAATTGGTCACCTTCTTTTAGATTTCCCATAATTATTTCCTTTTTTATCTGATTCATTATTTGCAAATAAGATGGTATCCCACTGTGTTTATCTACTTCATACAGCATATTTACAACCCTTTCAATATTTTTTTCTTCTGACCTCAATTCTGCCTTGGGTATCAAGGTCCAACCTTCCTTCATTATCCGAAGGTTCCAGAATGTCTACTTCACCATAAGCCCCGTCAATTGATAAATACCTCGTACCTACCCATTTATCCATGTATTTTATGGTACCGTTCAATGTAGTCCCGTTAATATAGATATGTTCTGTGTTAACTACTGAGAGATCAATATCTATACCAACACCGTTTATCGTTAACTCTTCGGCATCTACTAAGCCATCCCAACTAATTCCTATTGCATCGATTTCAGCGTTGCCCACGTGTATATCACCATCAAAACTTAAACCTGTAGAATTTATCGAAAGATTACTCGCTTCAAGTATTGCATTGAAATTAAGTCCAATGGTATTTAAATCAAAATTTTCTACCTCTAAATTCCCCACTACATTCAAACCTGTTGAGTTTATCCTTATGTTCTTGTAGGGTACTTTTGAGCCAATTACTATGATATATTTTTGATCTTGAATATCTGATGTTAATGTTAATGTATTTTCATTTCTCCTATGATTATTTTGACTAGGAATGTATATCTGGTCAGACGTTTCATCAAAAATTATTTCTAAATTTATTCCTTCGATTTGTAGGTTTTCACCCCTTTCTATGTAGATATCAGGCTGGATTTCTTCAGTATTAGAATTGTAGCTATAACCGTTTTGGTTATATAATTCTTCCCAGTTGAAAATATTATTCCATAAATTATCCCAATCAAGCTGTGAACCTATAAAATTAGAAAATATGCTTGCTGGTATCACAAATAAAACTACCGCTAAAATAACAAACAAGATTTTAAAGCTTTTCAGGTTAAGAGCCAGAAAAACAATCGCAACTGTCGAAAAAATGAGTTTCAAAAAGAAGGAAGGTATAAAAAGAGCCGAAATACCGAAAGCAGTGGCAAAGACAAGTTTTAACAAATAATTGTACCTGGACATTTACATTCACCCCCAATGTTTTGTTGTTATATTTAACTATAACACATATTGTACAAAAAAGTCAACTTTTTGAGTTAAATAATGTCTAATACTCTATCAAACTACCTGTTTCTCTTGCTTTATTGAAACCGAATCTGAACAACAACAATCCCAAAGGAATCGTCAGTAAACTCATGATGAGGTGGCCCCTGTCAGTAAGGACTTTCTCAATGCACTTAAAGCATATGTGGGCGGCAAAAAATATGAAAAACTCCTCAACCATGCTGGTAATATGGATATTGGGTATAGTACCCCACTAACAAGGCCAGACAGTGTACTAAAAATCCAACTTATTGGATCTCCCATCTTTGTTACCATTATTACTCCTGCACTCATAAGACCTATCCCACTTATACATATTATTGAATATCAAAACCAGAAACAAAAAAATAACTCCTACATTTATTGTAGTCCATATGAAACTATTTATTCCATTGAATATTAACAGTTGCCACAATGGTGTGTTACTCATCAATAAATATTCAAGTGTTCCCATTGTTTGTTCTGACCTTATAGAATTTCTAAAAGAATCTAATGCAACTGAGACATAGCTCATATACATTGTTCCTGTTATTAGAAATGCCATTAAGTCTCCACCGTATGGTTCGAGCATGGGGAAGGTGTTCCCTTCTTGCAAAAAATTAGCCATGAATCCAAACCTTAAAACACCTATCAGCATACTTGCTATTCCAAGTATTGCGTACGTAACTCATTTTTTATCATTCCTTACAAAGTTTATGAATACTTCTTCTATTGAAGGTGTTTCAACATTTATTGTAAGTATCTTTCTGTCTTGGTTTTTCAGTTTTTCTATCAGTTGATCAAGTACTTCTGAAGAATTTTCGACTTCTATTTCAAATTCGTTATCTTTTATCTTTCTAAATAGGTTTATCTTTTCTTTGATGCCGTCTTGTGCGATTAAATCTTCATTGATACCTTTATCTATTTTCACTTTTATTATTTCTTTTTTTAATACTCTTTTTAAGTTTTCTTTTTTATCAACAGCGAGCATATTCCCTTTGTTCAATATACCTATCCTATCGGCAAGAAGTTCTGCTTCATGCATATCGTGTGTGGAAAGTATAATAGTTTTATTTTTATCCTTGAGAGATAGAATTATGTCTCTTATCTCATTTGCACTTATTGGGTCGATAGAAGATGTTGGCTCATCGAATATGTATACATCAGGATCATGTAATAATGCTCTTGCTAAAGAAAGTTTTTTCTTCATACCAGTTGAGTATTTCATATACTTTAAATCTTTGGCGTCTTCTAAATTGAACAGATTGAGTAAAAAGTTTATCCTTTCTTTTAAGTCCTTACTTTTTATACCGTACAAAGTACCAAAGAACTCGAGGTTTTGATAACCATTCAATCTGTAATAAAACGATCTTTCAAATCCTGTTGATAACCCTATCGATTTTCTTACCTTGTACTCATCTTTTTTGATGTTGTATCCGTTAACCCAAGCATCTCCATATGTCGGTAGTATGAGAGTGGAGATGGTTTTTAGAAAGGTAGTTTTCCCTGCACCATTAGGTCCAAGCAAAACAAATATCTCTCCATTTTGAATGGATAGGTTTATATCTTGTATGGCTCTTATTTTTTTCTTTTTTACTTTGAATATCTTCGTTAGGTTTTGTGTTTTTATCGTTTCCAGAATATCGTCCCTTCATTCATATCTTACGAAAGATAAAAATTAAACAAACATACATTATTTTACATCATTATCATGCAATAATCATTACCTTTTCGATATTTTTAAGATCACATTTTTATTCATATCGTGGATGCAGTAAATCTCATCCTAAAGATACTACGATTGAACCCCACTTTTCGGTTGATTAATCTCTGCCATCATTTCTAATTGCAAATGAGGCTAATTTAATTGTTTTCTCCATTTGCACATAGCCAAGGAAATTTTTTATCCTGACATGGATTGTTACACTGTGGATTGTGGCAATAATCACAATTTTTAACTGTTTCGCAACCTTCCTTCTCGCCATTTTCTCCACAAGCAGCTAAATATCTGTCTTTATCAAACACAGGTTCATTTATGAATTCCATAATATCACCACCCCTTTTAAATTTTTACTCCTAATTTTTTATCAGATAATAAAGAAACCATTTCTTTTAGATTGTATTTTAAAGGAATGCATGTGTATGGTTTCCTCCATGGAGAGCTATTTAACCTATCAACAACAACTGCATTAAAAACGCATCCTCCCATGCACATTGGAAGTACAGAACATTCCATACATTTTTGATCTTCGAACGGTTCGTAAGTTATCCATTTTTCAAATTTATGGTTTAATTCTATATCTTCTTTTGTTATTTTACCTACAGAAGAAAATTTATTTCCTATCTCTCCCCAACACTTGTAAATACTCCCATCGACATCTATTACACAACTATTTTTACATAAGGCATCACATCTGGCCATTCTTAATCTTCTAAATGGATTGAATGGATAATCGGGTATGAGTGTGATGACTTCTTTGTATAGTTCTACTTCCACATTAGCAAATTCTCTCAATGTAAGCATCTCATCATTAAATCCCGTAGATAGTTCTTCCACTACCTCAACTGGTTGAAAATCAAAATCAACTCTCCATCCCTTTTCTGCAAGTATCTTTATCATTTTTTTCACATTTTCTATACTATTTTTAGAGATATTTGTTCTAATGGTTACATACATCTTATCTTGTGCATAGTTTATATTTTCCATAATTTTATCAAAAGTAGGCTTGTCACTTTTAGTCTTTCTATATTTGTCATGAAGAGTCTTATCTCCATCAATTGTTATTATTACGGAGTTTACTCCACAGTTCAGTAGTCTATTGACAATGTCATGAGTTAACAAATAACCGTTCGTTACGACATTCGCTTCATACTTTACTTCGAACTTCTTACACATTTCTTCAAAACCTTTACTTAACGTTTCTAATTCATCGAGTGCAAGAAGCGGCTCTCCTCCATAAAAAGTTATGCTCAATACTTTAGGATGTTCTTCTTCAAATCTTTTTTCCGTCATATTTAGAATTGTGTTTACAATATTTTTTGCTATTTTTGCGGGTTTCTTATCCATTAAAGTTATCAACATTTGTTGATAGCAATAAACACAAGAAAAATTACATTCTTCAGTTAAACTTATAGTATATCTTAAAAATCTATCACTGTATTTGTAATTGTTTAACCTCATCTTCAAATATGTTATTTCGTCAAATTCATCAGGGATAATGTATAATCCTTTTTTCAACTTTTCTATATCTTCATCAGATAGCTTTATTTCTTCTATATTTCCACTTTCAAGAACTTCTTTAACTTCTTTTACTTTGTTTGGTTCAACATATAGAATGGCATTTGAAATGCTATTAAATAAAATGAGATAGTTATCTTTTTCTATAAGTTGATTATACCTTGATATTTTCATCTTTTTTCACCGCTTTCAGCTTTCTTTCCATGTCTTTTGTGAAATACCACAATCTTGCGAAAGATTCTAAAGCAGTTTTTTCTTCTGGGCATCCTCTAACTCCTGAATTCACTATAGCATTTCTACATCCTCCAAAACATTGAGGGAGTAACTCACACTTTTTACATTCTTCATCTTGAAAAGCATCGTGTTTATACCATAAAAGGTACTTTGTTTTATCATATTCGATGCCATTGTTTGTTACTTTTCCAAACTCGTTCCCCTCATTTACTGCAACTGTACAAGGGAAAACTTCGCCTTTAGGCCCTATTAAAATAGAAGATTCACAGTCATATTCACAATAAATCGGATTAGAAAGAATAGGAAGAAAAGTTTCAAATCCTTTTTGAGATGCATAGTAATAGAACTTAGCCAATTTTTCGTAAGAATTTTCCCCTCTAAAATTCATAACTTCACGATGAATTTCTTTTTCCGTTTCCCCACCTTGAAATATCCATCTAAAATAAATTCTTAGACGGTCTTTTGGAAGAATTTCAAGCGCATCCACCAACTTATATATTGCGTCATAATTATCTGGGCCAACGTTAACTCTTAGAGTAATTCTTGATTCTTTTGTCAATTCGAAGAAATTTTTTATATTTTCAAACATGATATCATACGTTGGTCCTCCTCCCTTTAAGGGCCTATACTTGTCATGATATTCCTTTGGGCCATCAAGAGTTATTTGTACGTTGCGTATCATTAATTCGTCAAATAGCTTGGCTTTTTCAGCTGAAAGTAAGTATCCATTTGTTGAAATGGAAGAAGAAAAATTAGTTTTATATTCTTCACAAGCTTTTATCACTTTTTCATTAATATATTTCATAGTATCAAATTTTAAAAGAGGTTCACCACCAAACCAGCCAATATGTATTCTTCGTTTACTTTTTGCCACAGTTGAAATATAATTTGCAACTGTTTCAGTTGTTTTCTCATCCATAGTTGGTCCTTCATGTGTTTCATAGCAATAAATACAATCCAAATTGCATCTCATTGTAGGCATTATTGTGAAACTTATAAAACTAGCATCATATCTGCTTCTATAGTTCATTGCCTTTAAATGTTGTATTTCATCAAAATTCTCTTCTATTAAATAACCGCCATATATAAGGTCATTTTTTAAATCTGCATATTCTCTTGACCATTCTTTATTTGGCGATTCCATTATTTCTTTTATTTTATTATATTTTTCTTTATTTACAGTCGCAATTGCTTCTGTTAAAAGATTAACAAAAACAACTTTGTCTCCATCCTCAAAAATAACATTATAATTCGAGTTTTTATATCTTAGCATTCAAATAACCTCCCACTTTTATTCTGTGTTCTATTTTTATCATACACTTTTCTATATGATTTTCAAGCGATTTTTTTATTGGCCTCAAATATAGATAGAAACGTATTTTCAGAGATTAGCTCAAAAAACCTTATGTAAACTTTAATTACGATGTTTTTTATCATGTTTTATACTCTGTTTTCGCTTTCTCTTTTTTGATGATAGTTACAATATAGTTGATTAAAAAGAGAAAAACGATTAACTATTGACTTGTTAACATTGGAATCAAAGTAAATATTATGTTATTATTAAATGACAATTATGAAACAAAAGCATATATATGTAGAAGGAGATAATTCAAATGCTTTTAGAATTAGAATAAAAAAGTTCATAATGAACTATGGAAGGTATTATGAAATAAGAAAGATACCAAAAGAATTAAGACCAAAAGTGCCAAAAGAAATTAATGTATTTGTGAATAAATATACTTTAAAAAAGACTATCTGCAACTTCTTTCTATGTTTTTGAAGGTGAAGAAAGAGAGTTTGAAATCTGCTAATTTTATTTTATCCCTGCAACACAGAGTTATTTTAGGGACTTTAGAAATGAGAATTTTCTAAAAATGGAATTTTGAATTTAAAATGGGTCTAGGGCGGAGCCCTCTCCCCCTCCTTGGCTACAAGTACCGAAAAAGTTAAAGAAATTAAGAATTAGTGAGAATTAGAAGTGGGGAAGTGTTTCTGAATAAATTTAAAACATTTATAGAATCTGTGTTTCATAATTTCTAAAGTGAGTAAGAGTTATTTATACAGGAGACTTATTGTATTGCAGGGATAAAAGTAATTGACTTTATTTCCCCTCCAAAAAATTCTTATAAGCTTGAGAAAAAGTTGGTAAATATCTATCAAAGTTCTTTACTATCAGCCCTTCATCTACAACTTTTTTGTAAACATTTTTAGCTATATTTTCATCATCAGTCCAAATTTTTATTGTATTCTCTTCAACTATGATCTTTTGTGGCTCGCCAATATTATTCAATATCTCTTCTAATTTTTCCTTTTTTACCTTTTCCATCAACTCGATTACATAACAAGGTTCATTTTGTGCAACCTCTTGCAACTGTTGTGTTGTCCCTTCAAATATGATTTCACCTTTATTTATCATGATTATTCTATCACAAAGGTTTTCAACAAGATAAGGATCATGAGTTGCTATTAACATTGATGTTCCTTTCTTTTTTAATTTTCTCATGTATTCTATTGTTTCTTCCTTTGAAGCTATGTCTAATCCATCTGTTGGTTCATCCATTATCAGTAATTTTGGGGAATGTATAAGAATAGTCAAAAGTTTCGCTTTCTGTTTCATACCTTTTGAAAATGTACCTAATCTTTTTTCAAACACATCTTGTAAATCAAACATATCTAAGAGCTCTTCTATAGTTGAATTATCTTCAACCTCATGGAGTGTTTTAAATAATTCAATATATTGTTTCAAGGTTAATTGTGGATATACATCAGCTCCTTCAGGAAGGTAACCCATCTGTCCATAAATCTTTTCTCTTTCCTTCTTATTTAATGGATTGTATCCAAAAACTTGTATATTTCCATTCTTGGGATAGAGAATTCCTAACAGTACTCTAACAAGAGTTGTCTTACCAGCTCCATTTGGTCCCACCAAACCAACACTTTCGCCTTGATATGTACTTAAAGAGACGTTATTCAACACAAGTTTTTTATTATCATAAGTAAAATCAACATTAATTGCATCAATATGCTTATTCACCTTTAATAACCTCCTCTATACTACGAAATCTTTGATTTCTACGTTTCTTACAGATAAAAAGAAACATAATAGCGAATAAACTAACAAAATTGGAATTGAAAACTTAAGAAATATACCCGTATTGTTTATAATAAACAATAAAACAAACAACAAATTTGGAAGAACCATAAGAAATATAATTAAAAGTATCTTTCTTAACAGATTCACTTTTGTAAAAATTACACCCAATGTAACTCCCAACGACGCAAAAATGATAGCAAATAACAATACGTATAACCACACAGAAATATTACCGTATTGCGCATACAAAGGTAAGGTTAACAATGTATATACAATCAAGTAGGTATAAGCGGTAACAATTCCAAGAAACACACCATTAATCCATTTAGAAAAGATGTATTCAAATGGTTTGATCCCTGAAGTTAATACCATTTCAGCAGCTTTAATTTGTTTATCTGTTAAAAGAAAACTAAAAGGCAAAATTAAAGAAAACAACCCTCCCAAGAAAAAAGCTGCTTGTAACGAAGATGAATAGGACAATTCTGAAACTTGTGTAAAGCGAGCAGGAAGTCCATATAAAAAACCAAAGCCTAAACCAAACACTAAAAAAAACATTAAAACAAATATTTTCGAGTATAACAAATCTGTTTTCACAATTGACATAACTTTCTTAAACATCAAATCATCTCCTTTACATAATAAAATCACTGATTCCCAGCTTTTTTATTTTACCATTTCTTTCATTTTTCTCCAATCTCCATGAAGGGTGATTACGACGTAAAAAAGTACATTAAAATAAAAATTTTGAGTTTAGAAAATCAGTTTTAATTAAAGAAATAATTTTTTTCAATGTAGAAAGTCACCTCTTTTCCCTGAGAATATCCAAAAAGTCGAAAATCTCTTGATATAATTCATATTGAGTTTGAGTTGGAGGAGAACCTGGATCTCCCAAAACAGCATTACTTACCAAGTAAGAATCTGATAAAATAGCGATTTGTCCTGAACCAAAGGATTTTTTAAATAGGAATAAATTTTCGTATTTTTTGCTCTTAAAGTATTCCCATTCTGAAGATCCTTGTATAGTTGTTGGGAAATAGTTTATAAATGGCAATATTACAAATGTTTCATCTATATCAGATTCATTTTTTAAATCGTTAGTACTTTCTTTCATATATTCTGAAGTTTTAATAGGTAATATGATTTTCCTCTTATTTAAATCCAATTCAAAAGAACTAAGTATATTTCTTAATGTAGAATTGTTATTGAAAATGCTGTCACAAAGTATTAATGTTCCCCCTTCAAAGACGTAATTGGATAGCCCATTTAATTCACTTTTCTTGAAGTTGTAGGTGGGTTCAATTATTACAATAGCTTGTAAATTACCTTCCAAACATTCTTGAAGGTTAGTTGTTTCTCTAAGAGCAAAACCAGCTCGTTGAAAGGCAATAAAAAAGCTAGAAAATTCTTTTTCTGCAGGGCTAAACATTCCGGTATATCCTATAAAATGTGGAATAGTTATTTCGGGAGAATGCCCCAAATAAAAATAGACGGCAGGATCATTTTTCAAAGAAATATTCACTGGCTCAACGTAGTTTATTTTATTCACATACTGGCTTGTTACATTAGTTATTGTTATTACCAAAGAAAGGATAATTAAAAAAATTGTTAAATTATGAGATATAAAAATCTCTTTTTTATATTTTACTATAAAAATCAAGAAAACAATAAATACAGATATTGTTATAATCTGGAAAAATTTCCACAAATCTGAAGAAGTTCTATTCAGATACTCAAAGATACTCAAAATGAAGTAAGGGTTATCATGCATAAAAAGGGAATAACTTGAAAATGTAGTACTATCGCTAAAAGCTACAATTCTTCCTTTTTCAACCTTTCTTGCTGCACATTGAGTAAATAAACCCCAACGATCTTCTGGAGTAAGTTTCAAGTCTCCAAAAAAGTTTGGATGCGATAGATCCGACCATTCTGCACCTAATCCATGTCCAATCATTATATTTCGAAAGAAAAAATTAGTTTTTAGAGAACAACTTGTAGCAAATTTGTATTTTTCGATGTTTTGTACGATAGGATGAGGAAAAAGTCGCTGAGGTGTGTAAATAGTCATACTCGTTGTATTTAAATCAAACGTTGCATCAGAAACAAATTCAAGACCCCATTTTTTTGTTATATCGTTGAGATGTTCATTCATATTAAGTAAATTTGTATGATCACCCAGCAATAACAATCCTCCTCCATTTTCTACGAACGTTGTTATTTTCTCTATGTTATTTTTAGAAAAAGGACGAGTTGGTGTTTTTAAGACTAAAATGTCATAATTTTCTATATTCAATTCTTCATATTTTTCTGGATCTAAGGCTATATCTACGGAATAAAAATTCTTCATCCATTCTACCCATGAATAATAAGTATAGACAGACCTTTGACCTCCAAAGTTTTTAGTATCTAAAGGTTCGGTTATTGTTTCCCAACCTTCACCATGGTATTCATCAAAGAGAATTCTTCCCTTTTTATTTTGCTTACCGGGGTCAATTATGGAAAAAGAAAGAATGCAAAAAAATACAACAATACCTAATATAGTAGACCATTTTAGGATATTAGTTTTTATTATAATTTCGTTTTCATTATGTTTTAAACTCATAGAAAAAGTTAACAAGACAATAAGAGGAATAAAAGAAATTATAGTAGGAATTGTTCCCCAGAAGATCTGCATTGGTGGAAAATCAATTTGATAAAAGGGAACCAACAAAATTAGAAACATATATCTTAAAAATAAATATATAAGATTTAATAAGACGAATCTACCAAGAGTTTTATTGTTTTTTGAAAACAAGCCACTTAACATCATTATCAAAGGCGGAATAAAGAATACAATAAAGATGGGTATTCCCAATTGCTCAAAAGAAGGAAAGAAAGCAATGGTAGAGTCTCCACTTCTCAATACAAGATTATTATGAAATAGGTTTACCTTGGCTCCTAAAAGTTTTAATACCCCCACATAAATAATATTTAATCCTTTAATTTGATGTAAATTTGGGAAAATGGAGTATACAACCCAAAATGTTATAGTTTGGATTGTTAAAGCTGTACTTGGGAGATAAAATTTTCCAAATAACTGTATTTTTGTTTTGCTTCCCAGAAAAAATACAGTTAAAAATAGTGGCCCTATGTTGTAAGGATACGGTAAAAATAGAATAATAAGAATTAAAACACTTATTAATCCGATCTCAGTTTTCAAACCTACTATCAAAGAATAATGAGGTGAGGCTACAAATAAGAATGTTATCCCTATTAATATTATTATATTTCCTAAAAAAATATTAGGTGGAGTTTCATAAAAACCAGTATAAACAAAAAAACTCATAGTACATAATAAAATACCGCTCCAAAACAACAGATTCTTTATTGATGATATAATCCCTTTTTTACTATCTTTGTAGTTGTTCATAACCCAACCACCTCTTAATTTGAACTTAATAAGACGTTACTTTATTAATTTTCAAACTTTAGTAAAGTATTTTTTATAACGCTACATTTAGATAAAATTAACAAAAAAGGTGTGAGCAGTTTTTTGAATTTAGTCATAAAGTTAATGATAAAAAGATAATAAAATTTATTTATAAAAACTTGGCTTACTCCAAAATTTACAAAAGTTTACTTCTTTTAATCACATTCACCAGTACAGACACTTCCAACGCATCCGCTAAATCCACAAACGCTTCCAGCACAGCCACTACCTCCACAAACACTTCCAGCACAACCACTACCTACACAGTTGCTTGAACTACAAGCACTACCTCCGCAGGTGCTTCCAAAACAAAGACTTCCACTACAGACACTTCCAAAACATAAGCTTCCAGCGCATGCACTCCAAGGATTTAGAGAAAGAGGAGTGTTTGGAGTTACTTCGCCTTTTCCTTCAATTACTTCGTTACTTTGAATGACATTGGAAGGGGCAGCCATATATTCTGCTGTTTGTTCAGCTCTAACTGAATATAACGGGCTCTGAATTATTTCTGTCTTTCCTTCTTCTACCGTTGTAAACCCTGAAAGGACTAAAACCATAGCCAATATACCAATAATAATAAATCTTTTTTTATCTTTCTTCATATGCTATTTCCCTCCTTTCCAGTAGAAGTTTAAGCCTGCTCACACCAATTATAAATAATTTTTATAAAAAATCTTTTCTATTATATTCGTAAAAGTATTATTCTTCTGCTGAATTCTGTAAGGTCTCCTCTAATAACTTCAGTAAGAATTTTACGTTTTCAGTATGTCCGCTGAATTCTCCTTCTATGTTTTCTCCTAAGGGATATCTACTATCAGCTATAAAAACAAATTTTCCTTTTCCTTTTTCAGACACGGATATTAAAATGTATGCTTCTTCTTGATAATCATAGACATAATATGGAAGAGATATCTTTGGGTCTGTTACTCTGATGGCATAAGCTTCTTTGAATTCAGGTCCTGATGCGTCCAATGTTTCAGGTATCATTGGGTTTTTCCACGGTACAGGGCCTAAGAAAATTGGGGCAATTTCTAATCCAAAGTTTGTTAGTAAATTATTGATAAGTTGCTTTCTTTCTCCTCCAGCAAATAAAAATAATGTTCCTCCTTCAATTACATATCTGTCTAATTGTCTTATTTTACTATCGGTAATACTTTTTGTAGGAGCAACAATAAAAAGTGCCTGAGATTTTAAATTTTCTTCCCAATTATTTGAAATTATTGGCACTAATCCCGCTCTTTGAAGAGTATTACAAAATCCTAAAATACTGTAACTGGTTTCGTGTAATAAAGAAGTATGGAAATAACCTCCCAAGGATGTATCAATTGCTGCAACATCATTGTAATTCATTAGACTTTCAACACGCTTTTCAAAATTAGCTGTGATTATTGAATTTGCAGTTATTGTAATTATTACTGCTAAAAGAATGAAAAAAGGTAAAATTGTTATTTTTGAATTTTTTTTCATTATTAAAATAAATATTATAATGAGAAATCCTATGAACAAACAAAGTTTTAAAACAACAAACATTTTCAAACTAATATAGCTTTCACTGTTGAGATACCATAAGAGTCTGCTTACAAAGCTTTTACATGTTGGTAGGGCATTGAGTTGAAGAGTAGAAGTATCTCCCATCATAAGGATCTTACCTTTTCCATATTCTTCAATAGCACAAAGAATGACATCACCAACAATTTCTCCTTTTTCTACTCTTCGGTTTCCTAATCTTCCTTCAACTGAAGGATTTGGATTATCAGAAAAGCCAAACTTTCCTGTTACAAGGGGAAAGGTAGAAAAATAGTGATTTATATCAATTGAAGCTCCTCCCCAAATCTGAACCTCCGATTGTTCCATAGGTAACCCAAATAAGATTGGATGATTATAAAAATTTAATCCATTCTTCCAATGTTGCCCTCGTTTCAAAAGGATGGGATCTGCTGTGTCGTCTTTCAAACTTAAGCCAGACCAATTTAAAATATCATTGGTTACTGTCATTAAATTTTCTAAGTTTGTGTGATCACCTAAAATAAATACATTTCCACCATTTTCGACAAATTTTTTGAGTTCTTCTTTAAATCTGGAATCGATTTTCCTGTTAAAGTTCACAAATATTAGAGTATCTGTCGTTTCCCATTCTATTTCGTCAAGTTTATTTACAATAGAAACATTAAAACCATAAGTATTGAGGTAAGAAGGAGTAATCCCAAATGTCGTTCCGCTCATCATTATGCCATAAGGAGGTTCTTTACTCATTTTTCCATCAAAATCAACCATTAATCCTTGATTGATTAATGTAATATTCTTATTGGAGTCTTGACTAAAAATGGGGATAGGGATGATTCCTATAAATAAGATAGTAAAACACATTAGAACCAGGATAAAAGTCATCTTTTTGTTTTTTTGGAACTTTAAAGTATCTTTTAACAATACACCATGTTTATTAACTAAAATTGATAAAATTATGAACTGTGCAAAAGGATAAATAAATAAGCAATTAAGTGCCCATAGAGGTTGTTTTATCAATAAAACAGTAACTACGTTGAGGGTTATAAAATAAATAACTATACTTGTTACAACATATTTTAGTAAAGATCTCAAAGATCTTGAAAACCAACAAAAGAATAATATAGTAAGGCAACTTACAAAAAATGAAGATAACCCAGAAAGAGACAACCCTATTGGTGTCCCAAAGTTCAAAAATTTAGTCAACAAGTATGATATATTGTTGAAAAAATACCACAAAGAAGGAATATTACTAAGAGAGTAGTTAACAATTGAGCATACCATCAAAATCCCTAAAATTCCCAACAAAAAATAATTTATACGTTCTTTTTTATTAATAACCGAAGTAGACAAAAGTATTGCCACACTTAATGGTAACAAAATAGGAGTAAATGATTGTGCTAATAAAATGATTGCAATTGTAATAAGATATACTATTGTAATTATTTTTTTTCTATATCGTCTAATAAAAATATAAAGGCCTGTTATAATACATAAAGCCAGCAACTTTTGTATGACAGCATTATTAACCCATATTCCTAAATTTTCTAAAAACAGGCTGATCAATGAAAGAAAAAGAATAGTTATCTCTTTTTTTATTTTGATCACCTTTCTTTTCGTTTTTTGTATTAAGGTTAATTTTTGTAAAATGGTCATGTGTTTTTTCTATAGCTTTAATAATTTGCACCTAAATTTCTAAAAGTTTTTTACTTTTTGTTCTTCTTTTCCAATACTCTTTAAAAGTTTAAAATACACACTTACCAACTTTCTTCAATATAACTTACAATTTCTCCAGGATTTATTGAGTCTATACATGAGATTATTTCATCATCCCCACCAAAAACAAAAACTCCCCCTGATAGCAGTAATATTATCATTACAATAACAACGACTTTCTTCACTTTTTATCACCCCTCGCATAATAGTAAATTGAGAAACACATTTTTCTTACAAACTCAAAAGACCATTCACTATTTTTATCATACAATTTTCTATATGATAAACAAGCGATTTTTTTATTGGCCTCAAATATAGATTGAAACGTATTTTCAGAGATTGCCTTAAAAAAGCTTATGTAAACTTTAATTAAGATTTTTTTTATCATGTTTTATACTCTGTTTTCGCTTTCTCTTTTTTGATGATAGTTATGATATAATCGATTAAAAAGGGAAAAGTGAATGAATATCGGCTCGTTAACATTGGAACCAAAGTAAATATTATGTTATTATTAAATGACAATTGTGAAACAAAAGTAGATATTCATAAGGAGATAATTCAAATGCTTTTAGAATTAGTTACCAGGTTGTCAACTTATGGACGATTTGGAAGACCATCGATGAATTATCTTGAATCAACTTCTTTAAACATTGAAACGAAAGAATACATAGAAATATTGAAATTATATTGGGATATCAATTATGATGAAGTCATCGAAAAAATAGAAAAAGATATTTTAAAACTACGAAAAGATAGTTTATATTTGAAAAATATATAAAACTTGATTCAAAAGAAAAAGAGACAATAGAAAAGTTCATAATGAACTATGGATGCTTGATAAAAATCCTCCCAACACTATCCCTATTAAAACTGATACTACCGTTAAGATTGTACT
>JAALLP010000377.1_pt1 | contig 16680 bp, 14 predicted proteins | sample 7245951 | NCBI WGS metagenome assembly JAALLP01 (sample SAMN13049199, study PRJNA578106) | oil field metagenome | isolation source: filtered produced water from oil reservoir B6 | place: USA:offshore Texas | collected 2016
CTAGGTTTATTAAGTGTACCCAAAAACAAGTAAAACATCCTGTTTACATTAAAATAGGCTCAAACATAATAATGGAGCAGGATTGCAAGGAATCCTACCCCAACTATTGACAAAGAACCTTTGTATAAAACAATTTACCATAAGTATCTATATGAATTTTTAATGAGTCATTTTTTAAGGAATCATAGTGAACTATATCAAAATAGTATGGTATTGGCAGCTCTTCATTTAGCATAACACTTAGTTCATTTACAGTTTCGGATGTTATATTGGCTCCATAAATAGCTAAGTCAATATCTGATCCTCTTTTATAATTCCCCATAGCACGACTTCCAAAAACAGCTGCTTTCTCTATAGTTGGCCATTTGGACAAGGCATATATTATATATTCAAAGCTCTTTTTTGATATACCAAATTTCATATCTTATCTCCTAAATCATTATATACTTGGGATATAGCTTTATAATAACTCTCTTTAATCTTTTTTACTGCTAATTTAAAGCGCTCTTCATTATAGGTATGAGCCATAAGATTTCTTTTTTCCAGCATATCCATCCATACATCTCCGTCTTCTATTAGCCCATAGTGAAAAGCTGCTTTTATAACTTCTCTAGGGAAGTTTACTTTAACTTCTTGTGACTCTAAATAATCCTTCAGAGTTTTCCAAGCAAGTTCAAAGGTATATTCAAACCTCTGTATAAGTCCTTCCTTTTCAAGTACGCTAAGTTTATCAAAGTCCGAAATAGCTGAACTAAACTGGCAATAGGCCTTACTAAAATTTTCAAATCGCTGTCTCCATCTAATATCTTTTTGGTTCATTCTTACTCTACTCCTTTACAAAGACTAGTCGTATCTCATTCTTCAATATGTTAATAAACTTATCTACAATTATTTTTATTTCTTCTTTAATATCGATATTAACCATAGTCTCAACTCCTTAATTTTAATCAGGTCTAACAAATCTGTTTAATCATCAGTTATTACAACTCCTGCTTTATCTGCTAATCTTAGTAAATCGTGAATTCTTGGAGGGTTATTCTCTACATTTTAAACATATATGGCCTTAAGTAATTTTTCTATTACTAAATAACCCATAAAAAGGCTCCAATGGTAATCTTTACTTTCATAAAAGAAAGAAAATTTACTAGTACATTTATCAAATTACAATCCGGGGTATGATTTTCATCCCACCTTCTCATATATATTATACCAAATTTCTGATCTCTTAACGAGCATTAACCAAACGTGAGCATGGATACTTAAAAATTTATAGCCCTATGGATATAGGAGTAATTTTAAACTGCCTAGCCATAGGGCTTTTTCTTTTTCTATATAACTTTCTTCTCTTAAACAAACCACAAGAACCGTCCCTTTGGTTCTAAAACAAACCACAAGAACCGTCTCTTTGGTTCTACCTAATGTTTCAATTTTTAGGAACTGAGTTTATATAGACAGCATCTTTACATAAATCAATTCTATTGTTCCAGTGTATATTTGAATCAATACTTTTATCTATATCCCATGCAATATTACCATGTTCATCAATAAACACTTCTTTAAATTTATTTTTATCTTTAAGTATTTCAAATACACCATATAAATCATCTGACATATCATAGACTCTTACTTCATTATTTTCAAAATATATAATTAAAGAATAGTCATCCCTTGGAATTACTTTAATAATTTTTTTAGGTCCATCTTCAAAGTATTCTTTTACCTCTGATGGCATATTTTCAACTTTCAATAAAAACACCTCCCCATAAATTTACTTTAAAGGCTCAATAGGAAACAACTCTTTTTGCAATTGGGCAAGATACCATTCTTCCTTTAATTCTTCTTGATGCAAAGCTGCCCAACCATATATCATTTTTAGCTGTTTATTAGGCATTTCTCCACTAATTAATTCTATTTCTTCTATACTAACACAACAATTATATTCTCCATACTCTGCATGGAAATGTGGCGGAAGATGATCTCTATAATTCATATATATTTTAATTCCTCTAAACATACATATCGTAGGCATATTAATTTCCCTTTCTTTTGTTGGTAATTACTCTTTGTTATCTTAATTATACTATTTGACAAATTGCCATTCAATATTAAAGACATTTATATTTGAATTTCAAACTCAAAAAAATTATCATTTTAAAAAACATTTAAAAAATTATAGCCCTATGGATATAGGCGTAATTTTAAACTGCCTAGCCATAGGGCTTTTTCTTTTGGTTATATTCTCTCTAAATATAGTTTGTGTAGCACTTGGAAAAAAGATAAAACACCCCACAAGTATCTCTAACTGTGAGGTGCTATCCACTAAACCAAAGAACTGTGAAACAAAAAGGCCTGTCCCCAATGTTTTATACACTTATTACATTCTTTCTTTTTTCAATAAATGTTTCAATTAAACTGTATATAACAGGAATTACAACCATGGTTAAGAAAGTAGAAACCATAAGCCCTGACATTAAAGATACTGCCATAGGTGCAAACAAAGCATTTCCTGAAATAGCAAGAGGGAAAAGTCCCATAATTGTAGTTGCAGCACTAAGTATTATGGCATTGAATCTCTTTCCTACAGCATCAACACATGCTTCATCTATTGCATAACCTTCTTTTCTTGCATCATTTATATATTCTATAAGGAGAATACCATTTTTTACTACCAGTCCTACCAAGGCTATGATACCTAAAAATCCTGTAAGAGATAGGGGCTGATTAAATATATACAATCCAATAATTGAACCTATTAATGATAAAGGTATAGTTGCTAATATAACAAGTGGTTGGATAAATGAATTAAATTGTATCACCAATATTACATATATTAAAAATACGGCAAATATAGCTAATATACCAACTATACCAAAATTTTCAGAAATATTTTCTCTTTCTCCATCGAAATCTATTTTTACACCTGCTGTATCGATTTTCGGTAAAATCTCATTCTCAAGTTTATCTTCAATAAATACAGCATTCCCATTTGGTAAAGTATCACTCTCTACTGTTATAGTTTGCTTTCTATTATATCTCTGTATAGAGTCTAACTTAGAACTAAATCCTACAGTGGCAAATTGTTTAATAGGTATTTTATTTCCGGTTATCGAAGATTTTATCTCAAGATTTTCTAGTTCTTTAATAGAATTTATATTACTCTGTAAAAGTATGTTATATTCATTACCATCCCTTCTGTAAACAGAAGGTTTAGCTCCATACAGTGCTATGTTAATCTCTCTCTGTATATCATATTTAGTTATTCCAAGATTCATCGCCTTATCTTCATCTACATTTATTTCATATTGATATGTTCTATCCTTCATATCATCTCGTACATTTGTAGTCCCCGGAATTTCCCTCAAGCCGTCTTTAATCTGTTCAGCTACCTCTATTAAACGATCTATATTTTCTCCTGAAACTCTAACTACTACCTTAGAACCCGGTTTTGCCATCTTAAGCAAGTTTACAGTACATTTTCCTCCAGAAATATTTTCATCTAATAACCTCTGTATATGTTCTGCAAGCTCTTCACTATTTTTAAATCTCCTACTTTTTTTATCTCCAAGGTCAAACTTGCATACCATCTGAGCATAATCCTGAGATGGAATAGCTGGTGGTACAGTAATATAAAACTTTGGCACACCGTTTCCTACAGCAACAGTATAACTGGTTATCTCAGGTTCATTAGATAAAAGCTTTACAACTTCATCAGTCAGCCTTTCTGTAGCATCTATATCCTCTGAAACTTCAGTTTCCATATCTATATAAAATATGTTTTTATCGGAAAAAGGGAAAAACTCTGATGGAAGCATTGGTATTACTACTTTTATAACAATAACAAACACTATAAATACAGATATAGTAGTTACTAACTTTCTTTTTAATCCTATGTTTAATGCTTTTTTAAAAAATACTCTAACGATACCTTCTTTATCACTTTTCTTTTTATTCTTTTTAAAGAAAACTGCAGCCATTGCCGGAATTATAAACATAGCTACTATATATGATGCAATTATTGATATAATAAGTACTCGAGGAATTGCTCCCAAGAATTTTCCTGCTACTCCCGGAATCCCTAAGAGAGGTGAAAATGCTGCCACTGTCGTAAGGGTAGCTGAAAATATCGGAATAGCTGACATACTTGTTCCCTTAAAAGCTGCATTCAATTTTTCTTCTCCATTATCTATCTTACCCTGAACAGTATCACTTACAACTATAGCATTGTCTACAAGTATCCCTAAGGCAACAATTAAAGCTGTTAGAGATATTTGATGTATGTATATGCTCATCAAATACATTACGCCAAAAGTTATAAGTATAGAAAGAGGTACAGCCGTAGAAACTACTATAGCATTTCTCCATCCCATTCCTAAGAACACTACTATTATAACGAAAATTATACCTTCAATAAGATTTACCATAAAATCATTTACAGATTTACTTACATCATCGGGTTGGTAAATAACTTCTTCAACTATTAAATCTTTTGGTAGATTTGCTTTTATTTCATCAAGGGCCTTCCTAACTTCTTTCCCTACTAAAACTACGTTTTTACTTTTCTTAAAATAACCTGTTAGAAGTACTGCATTCTTTCCATTTTGTTTGTATTTTTCTACACCTTCTTTTAGCCCCATATATACATCGGCAACATCAGACAGCCTTGTAACAACTCCAGTTTCAGGTGACACAGCTATTATACTATTTCTTATATCATTTAATGATGTATATATACCCAGAGTCTTTACCTTTATTTTCCCATTTTCTGTTTCTATATCTCCAGATGGTATTTCTATATTTTGAGCTTGAAGTATACTATATAAATCTCCCAAGGATAGTCCTAATTGATTTAGTTTTGCTATATCAACGTCTACCTTTACTTCTTTATCTAAATCTCCTATTATGTCAAATTTCGATATTCCATCAATATCAGATAATCTATCTTTAAACTGTTCTCCAAAAGAAGCTAATTGTTCATAAGTATAATTATCTCCCGATAGACTTATTATGATGCCTGCTGTTTCTGTAAGATCTGTATCAATAATACTGTCAAGAGCACCACTCGGAAGTTCGCTTCTTGCATCGGCTACAGCATTCCTTACATCTTGCATTGCCTTATCTGCGTCTGTACCGGTTTCAAAGGCAACCACTATAATAGATAAACCTTCCTTAGATGTTGATTCTGCATAGTCATATCCATCTAAGTCATATAATTCATCCTCTATTTTCTTAGTTATTAAATCATTTACATCCTTTGCTGAAGCTCCTGGATATGGAGTAATAATCATAGCAAAGGGAGCTGCTACATCAGGACTCTCCTGTCTTGGTAATACATAATAGGCATAGGCTCCTAAGAATGCAATTATTATAGCTAAGAATAGGACAACCTTCCTTTCATCTATCAATTTTCTTATTAATTTGTTCACTTCAGCTCCCTCCTACTCTTGTATATTTACCTTAGAGCCATCAATTAAATTTTTCATTCCACTTACAACAAGTAATTCTCCAGATTTTACTCCCTTTACCATAATCTTATCTTCATAAATTTCCCCAAGTTCAACTATTCTCTTGAAGGCTCTATCCCCTTGAACAATATATACATAATCTTCTCCATCAGACATGATAGCCGATATAGGAATCCAAATTCCTCTTTCTTTCCCTATATCAAATACTACCTTAGCAATTGAACCCAATCTAAAGTTTTTATCTTTTATTGTAACTTCGGCATTATATGTTCTTGTAGTTTCATCAGGAGCTTCAGCTATATTAGTTACTACTCCATTAGCTTTTTCTCCTTCAACATCTATAACAGCTTCTGTTCCAATTTTTATCTTTTTAAGATCTCTTTGAGCTATCCCCACATTTATTATTTGAATAGAACTTCTTACACTAACAACAGGATATCCTTGAGGAACAAGTTCTCCTTCTTCGTAATAGGTATCTATTACACTTCCATCTTGATTTGCATAAATAGTTGCATCTTCAAGCAAGCTTAACTTATATTCATAATCAGCCTTTGCAGCTTCAAATTGAGATTTAGCTTGATTATATGTAGTTTCTGCCGTATCCTTTTGAAGTTTTATCTGATCGTATTGGTCCTTCGATATGGTTCCTTCTTTATATAAGTTTTCCATCTTATTAAATAAATCTTTATAATAATTTAGTGAATCTTCAGCTTTTTTGATATTAAGTTTTGCTGTATCGAGATTTGATTTAGCAGCAGATATTTGAAAATTTAAATCCTGCATATCGAGCTGAACTAATTTATCTCCCTTCTTAACCTTATCACCCTTTTCTACAAAAACTTTTCCAAGCTTCCCAGTAGTTTTAAAACTATACTTAACTATTTCCTTAGAATCTACTGTACCTATATAGTTTAATGTTTCTTTGTTTTCACTCTCTTGTATTTCTATAACTTTAACTGCCCTTGCTCTTTCTTTCACTGCAGTTTCTTCTGCCTTTGTACATGCCGATAGTGGAAAAATCATGCTCACAATTAATAAAATTGCCAAAAGTCTTCTCATAAAAATTGCCCCTTTCCTATATATTTTTTAAATAATTTTCATAAAATTTAAACTTTTAACGAATGAAAATTCATTCATTTTTTAGAAAATCATTTTAAAGCATTTAAACAAATTTCTGTTATTCTCCTTACTTCCTTTTCTCCAAATTTTTCTTCATTATAATCTTCATTTATATTCATTGATATATAACTAAATGTAATAGTAAACAATACAAGCAGTATTTCATCTAATGTAGTTTTAGGATTTATTTCACCATTCTTAATTCCTATTTTCAGCACATCATTTAACAACTCTCTAACTCTTTTATCATTCTTCCTTCTTTTTTCAACTTGAAATTTCTGGTCAAAGATAAGTGTGCATAAAAATTTTGCAAGAATTGGATTAGTAATTGCTACATTAAATAATATACTCACAAAATTATAAATAATGTCTTCTGCTGTGCTTTTTTTGTTAATTGCTCCATGGAATATATTTTCAAACTTTTTAAAATTTGATTCTATCAAATCATCTATTAAATCGTTCTTACCATTATAGTATCTATATAAATATCCGGTAGATACTCCTGCTTTTTTAGCAATAGCTCCAATTGAAGCCCCACTATAATCATATTTTACTACTAAATCCATCGTAGCTTTTTTAATTCTCTCTAGTTTCGTTGGGTCTGTTATCCTAGCCATAATTTCCCCTCTTTAATGAACATTTATTTATTTATTATATTACGTCGTCTTTAAACTAAAGTCAACCTTTTTTAAATTTCAATAATGTAAAGTTATTGCAGAAATTAAAATCAAAATTCATTTCATAATATACAGTAATTTTACTTAAGAGTTCATAGAAAACTTTTAGACGGAAGAATCGTCTTCCGTCCAATTACATATTTATCACTGTTCTACCTACTCCAATAGAATCTTCAAATTTAGATATAGCCAAGTTGTATTCCAATATAGCCTTAGATAGTCCTAATCTTGCTTGTAAAAGAGATGTTTGAGCTTCTTGTACATCTGTAAGTATAGCAGTTCCAACATCGTATGACAATTGATACAATCTTAAAGCTTCCTTAGCCAATTCTACAGCTTTTTCTCCAGCCTTAATTTCTTCATATTTTTCTTTTATATTCAAATAATTGCTTCTTACTTCCATTTCTATATTCTTTTTAATATCATTCAAGTCCTTTAAAGCCTTTTCTAATTTAATTTTCTGATCCCTATACACATAAGTATTTTCAGTATACTGTTTTGCTGTTATATCCATATTAATTTTTTCTAACTCATATTTGAATTCTGCTGCTTTAATTTCATTTCTGTTGATTAAAGCCTTTGAAACAACATCAGCTATGCTGACTCCTTCAAATTCCTTATAGCCAAGTTCATCTATTAAATTAACCTTTGTCATTACATCATAACCAAGTTTTATATTAAACGCCATCTTAGCCTTTTTCAGCATATTTTCAGATGCAATGTAACTGTTTTCAGCCTTTTTCAAGTTGAGTTCACTGCTTATAACTTCCTGCTTAGTCACCAAACCTAACTCAAATTTTTGCTTAGTTTTTTTGTATATATCCTTAGCTATATCTAGATCTTCTTTATTTATTTCATTCATTTGTTCTAATTGAAGTAGTTCAAAATAGGATTTTTCTATGTCAGCTTTTAAATTTTCAACTGTAGCTTCGTAGTTCCTCTTAGCATTTGCTAAGACAAAATCAGCATTAAGTTTTGGTAATTTATATACTAATAAATTACCAATTGTGCCTTCTCTTTTATAATTTGAATATAGCTTTTTATTATCTTTACCTGCACTTATAATTTGTTTACTTTTTACTTCTGCCTGTTCTAATGATAGCTCACTCTGCTTAATTGTTGGATTATCCTTTAATACAATTTCTATTGCTTTCTCTAATGTAAGGTCAATTCTATCCCCTTGAAATTCCATGCTGTCGATTATACTTGATTCTGCAGTAGTGGTAATTACAAAAGATATTAATAAAGTTAATAATAGTAAAATTAAGGATATATCCTTTTTCATAGTTTTCATCCTTTCTTTGTATTGACTGGCTAGTCAGGTTAATTTTATAATATAGTATTTATTACACAGTGTCAATAATAAATACATGTAAACTAAAAAAATCTCACGTACAGAAAAAGAAGGGGTTTTAACCCCTTCTTTGAATAAGAATTGTATTAACTTTATATTTTATTATTGGCTATCTTTAACTAAATTAGCATTTTGATCAAATGTAACTTTTACACCGTTGTCAGCTTCATAATCATTTAAGAATTTCTTAGTTTCACTGTCATTTAGATTTTTTTCATCTAAGTCGTACAACTTAACAACTTTAGCATATCCGTCTTTAACAGCTACTCTGATGTAATCTCCTTCATCAACATCGCTAAAGTCCATTACATCATCTTCTTCATAGTAAACAGTATCTGAAGAATCCTTAAATGTTACAAGTTTGCTACCATCTACATTAACAAGTCTTACATATTTACCATCAACATCATCAACTATACCAGTGTAAACTTTGAAATCATCAGTTACACCATATACTACACCATATACGGCGCTAACAACATCTACAGTTCCGTCGCTATTTTCTGTGAATATTACAATATTTTCTTCACTTACAAGTTCATCATTTTCATCAACTTCATAAGTCACTGTATCTTCTCCTGGCAATACAACTTCAACGTATGGATCTCCGTCTTTAGTCCACTTATCTACTACATAACCAGCTATTTCATCATCAAACTGGATGTCTTCAATAAGAACTATAAGTTTAACAGCATCTCTATCGTCAAGTACGTAGATTATGTTATCATTTTCACCTTTGTCAGGCAATTTGCTATAATCTACAACTTCTACTTCTACATCTGATACATCGTCAACTTTATCACTTTCGTCATAAGCTTCTGTATAGTCGAATACTACAACATCATCATCAACTACATAATCATTATCAGCTATTTCTACGCTTTCATTCATAAAGTCATCAGTTAATTTTCCTTCTGCAACTATGAAATCATCTTCTTTTTGGCCTGCGTCAACTACAACTGTATTATTTTCAACATGTGCAACTTTAACCATTGAGTCAACTTCGCCATCGCTATTTAGTGTATACTTAACAACGTCTCCTTCTTTTATGTCTGTTTCTACATCATATCCGATGAATTCAGCTGCATCGAAATCCAACGTGTCTTACTTCTCCTTTCATATCGAATAAAACTGTAACTTCTGCATTATCGCCAGTAATGTCATCAAGTTTATCTGTGCCGTCTGTACTGTCATAGTCATAAATATCCTGATCGTTATTTGAACTTACAGTAGCATTAGCAGCTACATCATAGGCTTCGCCATCAATTTTGATTTCATCGTCTTTGTATAATTCAGCTTCTCCATCCATAGAATTTCTTACTACCAAGATGTAAGCAACTTCATCTTGAGAAGCAGCTTCTTCTAGATCATCATTGTTAAGGTCTTTTTCGTTTAAGTAGATTATATCATCTTTTTTAATGTCATCCATTGATAAAAGATTACCTTCTACATCAAATATTACAACTTTGTCGTAATCCTTAGCCTTGATTACATCATCATCGTCAGAATCATTTATTATATACTTGATTTCGTCTTCATTGGCATCTACAACTATAAGTGAGCCGCCTTCATCCCACTTGTTAAGATCCATTGTTTCAATGTTACCATTGTCGTTTAACACAATTTTAGCGAATAAATCATTCTTTTTAACTAAATTTACAAATTCACTGAATGTAACTTCTTCATTGTCAGCATAGATTGTGTAGTTATCTGCAAATTTGTAGTCCTTATCGTCATTGTCTGGGAATATGATTGTTAAATCTTCCTCATCGTCTTCTTTTTCTATAGCATCAGAATCTACATCTATAGTTCCGTAAATTACTTTATAGCTTTCATCACTTTCTTCTACATATACTACTTCATCATCATCATTTAAGTAAACATTTACTGAGTTTCCTAATAACATATCAAGTTGAGCAAGTACATCTTCAGATACTACATCATAAGCTGTACCATTGATTTCTATTTGATCCTCATCGATTGAAGAATCAACTTTTGGAACAGCAGTAACTGCTGCATCTTCAATTTTAACAATTTCAAGTTTGTCTTCTAATAATGTTTCATTTTGTTCTTTCCAGTTATTATCATCACCATAAGTATCTTGTTTAACAACTTTAGCATCTAAGGTATTGTCTAACATTACAGCAACTGCACCTCTGTTAGCAAAACCATCTGGTACGAACTTAACATCGTCAGTAATATCTAAATCTGCAGCCTTAGCTACATAGTTTCCTGGCCAGCTTCCTGGTAAGAATTCATCTTTGTAGCCTAAAGCTCTTACAAGCATTGTAACAGCTTCTGAATACTTAACTTTGTTATTTGATCCAAATGTTCCATCTGGATAACCTTTTAAGATACCTTGACCCGCTGCTACGTTAACGTATCCAGCAAACCATTCGTCTCCATTTACGTCAACAAATTGACTTGAACCTTTTGCGGCTTCTGCTGCATTTCCTAATCCTAATGCTACTACTAATAATTTTGCAAATTCTGCTCTTGTTATTGATTTTTCTGGTTTGTATGAACCATCATCATAACCATCAACAATACCAAAAGCATTTAATCTTTTCACTAGCAGCGAAAGCGAAGCTCATGCTTCCTAGTACTAATGTAAGTACTAATACTAATGAAAGTAACTTTCTCATGTGATAGTATCCTCCTTTTATTTTTTTAGTTTTATTTTGAAAGGGTTTAATATGATATGCCTATTCACCCACCCTTTCATAAGGTGAAAGACATGATTTCTACAGAAGTGAAGTGCATCTTGAATTTATAAGACATAAACTTCACATTCTAGACTTGATTATAACATTGACAATTTATGTAGTCAATGAAATGGTGCCTAATGTAATAAAACTGTAATATTGATAATATAGTGTCTAATGGCGGCCACCACGACTTTCTTTAGTACATATTAATTATACTTTATATGTTTCTAAATTACCATTACAGTAATATTACATTTGTTTACAATGAAGTGACATGTTACTCGCCGTTAGCTACTAGTTTCTTGGATTAGGGGTTAAACCCGTTCCTATTTAACTTGCAACATTCAACATGGAACATGTAACACGCTTATAACATGTCCTACAAAAAATATATATTCTATAAATTGTTAAAAATTCCTGCATAAAAAAGAAAAAAATCGTTAATAAGACTACTTTTCACCTATAAATACTACCATTTTGATAAAACACTCTTTTAGTGCTGGTAATTTAGCTACTGCTGATAATACTTTTCTTAAAGGAACTTCTTTATAATATTTACGTTGAAAGTTTGAGCTACTGACTAGTTTATTAAATCTTTTTACAGTCATTTTATTTATATATGAAAAATATTCTTGCCCTTTTGCATCTTTACTTATTCTGAAATCGATTCTCTTTTCTCCATCGGGTAAACCCTTCACTAAGTCTTTGTATGTCTCGATTAAAGTTCTGTCTGAAAAGAATAAATGCACCCATGGTATTCCTATAGCATCTGATAAGTGGGCACCAAAGGGGTGATTATAAGGAGGAAAGTTTATATAAATCCTTCCACCTTCTTTTAATGTTCTATAACATTCTTCCAATACCTTCTTTGGATTGTTCACATGTTCCATGGCGTCATTTAGAATTATTGTATCAAAGAAATTATCTTTAAATGGTAAATCACCTGCATCTCCCACAATAAATTTAAATTTATCCCCTAAATTCTTTTCTTTTGCTAAAGTCTCTGCTTCCTCTTTGTATCCTTTAACAGGATCTATTCCGTAAACGATCTTTGCTCCCTGTTTTGCATAATATAATGATTTGCCAGCAGCACCACATCCGACATCTAGCACAACTTTGTCTTTGAACATTTCTTCTATGGTTGTATACGGTAAATAAAATTTAATTGTGTCTATGCCTTTTTCAAATTGCCACTCTGCATAGTTTTTTTTGCCTTCATTTTGTAAGTTAAAGGGATGTACAGGCAAAGGGAAAATTTTGTTGAGAGTTATTAGCGTCTTTTTTGATATAGACATTTATATCTTCCTTTCGAAACCACAGGGACGGTTCTTCTAAACCACAGGGACGGTTCTTCTGGTTTAAAATAAACCACAGGGACGGTTCTTCTGGTTTTCTAAACCACAGGGACGGTTCTTCTTAAACCACAGGGACGGTTCTTCTGGTTTAAAATACAAAACCAGCAAAAACCGTCCCCATGGTTTTCCTTTATAATTTTATCATAATTTTTGTAACTTTTTTATATTTTCCGTTTTATATATTACTAATCTCTAGATTATTATATTCTATGTTATATGAAAAATTCCTGCAGAACAAAGGCGTCTTCGACGCATTTGTTAGTTCGTAGTTAGTAGTTCGTAGTTGGTAGCCCTGATTAGCTCTTAGTTCTTAGCTCTTGGCTCTTGGCAAATCCTAGTCGTTTTTTAGGGTCTTTCTTGCGGCCTGTCACCTTTTTGCCATGAGCGGTCAGCAGTTAGCTGTTAGCCTTTTTAATATTTAACTGGTAAAAGTTTGTAATTTCTTGCATCCCTTGAATTTACTTCCCTAAACAGTGGATGAGCCTTTGTTGGTCTTGATTTAAATTCCGGATGGAACTGGCCTGCTACAAACCAAGGGTGGTCTTTTAGCTCTATTATTTCTACCAGTCTTTCATCGGGAGATATTCCGCTGATAACTAGTCCCGCTTCTGTCAACATTTCTCTATAGTGATTATTGAACTCATATCTATGTCTGTGTCTTTCGTATATCAAATCGTCACCGTAGGCTTCGTGAGCCTTTGTGCCTTCGTATATCTTACATGGATATATGCCTAGTCTCATGGTTCCGCCCATGTCTTCTATGTCTTTTTGTTCAGGCATAAGGTCTATAACGGGATGCTTTGTTTCGGGATTTAGCTCTGAGCTGTGGGCATCCTTTAGTCCTAATACATTTCTGGCAAACTCTACTACTGCTAGCTGCATACCGAGGCATATTCCTAGGTAAGGTATTTTGTTTTCTCTAGCATACCTTGTAGCAGCTATTTTGCCTTCTACGCCTCTGTCTCCGAATCCGCCGGGAACAAGTATACCATCTGCGTCTCTCAGCAGCTCCTTAGCATTTTCATCATTTACGTCCTCTGAGTGTACCCAGTCTATTTCAACATTGGCTTCGTTTGCTATTCCTGCATGTTTTAAGGATTCGGCAACGGATAGGTAAGCGTCTTTTAGCTCTACATATTTACCTACAAGGGCTATCTTTACTTTGTTTTTCGGATTTCTCTCTATTTCAACGATTTTTTTCCATTCTGTTAGGTCGGGATTTTCGCAGTCCAGTTTTAATCTATTGCAAACTATTTGAGGTAGTCCTTCATTTTCCAATAATAATGGAACTTCGTAAAGAGAGTTGCAGTCCATATTTTGAACTACATTGTTTGGATCAAGGTTGCAGAATAGTCCTATTTTTTCTTTTATTTCCTTAGATATGGGTCTTTCTGTTCTACATACTATCACGTCTGGCTGTATACCTATTTCTCTAAGCTGCTTTACGCTGTGCTGTGTAGGCTTTGTCTTCAGCTCTCCTGCTTTACCAAGGTATGGAATCAGTGTAACATGTATATACATAACGTTCTCTTTGCCTACATCGTGCTTTATCTGTCTTATAGCTTCAAGGAAGGGCTGGCTTTCAATGTCTCCTACTGTACCACCTATTTCTGTAATAACTACGTCAGGATTGCTGTCCCTACTTACCCTAAATACTCTTTCCTTTATTTCGTTGGTTATATGGGGAATTACCTGTACTGTTCCTCCTAAGTATTCTCCCTTTCTTTCCTTTGTTATTACTGACCAGTATATCTTCCCTGTGGTTACGTTACTGTATTTATTGAGGTTGATGTCTATGAATCTTTCATAATGTCCAAGATCCAGGTCTGTTTCCGCTCCGTCGTCGGTAACGAATACTTCCCCATGCTGGTACGGACTCATTGTACCAGGGTCTACGTTTATGTAGGGGTCAAATTTTTGTATGGTTACCTTAAGTCCCCTAGCCTTTAAAAGCTGCCCTAATGATGCTGCAGTTATTCCTTTGCCTAATGACGATACTACTCCACCAGTGACGAATATATACTTGGTTTGCGACATATTTTTACCTCCTAGATTTAAGTTAAGGTTGTGAAACGTAAAGCTTGGAACTTTTATTCAAAAAAGTGGTGAGGCCACCCCTACGGGGTGACCTACCTGTTCCGCTAAATATATTTTGGGCAGGGCACCCAAGTAGGGTGCTCGTTTGCGCTCATTTTTCGATTTCAATAACTATTCAACAACTACATTAGTATATATTTTTTGCAGGGTTTTAGTCAAGAAGAAATTTATCACAATTTATTATATGCTATAATTGATTATAACCTCCCATGAAAGGGAAGGGGCAGTAAAGTAACTCAAAGAAAATTTTTGTATTATTTTTTAGAAAAATTACCTCCTATTGCTTATTAATTCCTCCACTGCCTTCTCCAGTTGTAAATCTTCTGTACCACTATAGTAAACTTCTATAGCCTTCTCTTTTAGTCTGTCTCTTGTAGTCCAGTCCAATACTCCGTAAGGATATAGACCTTCGCTTTCCTGGAACTTCATTATTGCGTCAACTGTTTTTTGATCCATTATTCCTGTGACATCTACATCATATCCAATGTATGCCAGTCTCTGCTGAGCGCCATATACGTTCAGCCCCTTGTCTCCCTTGTGGGGTTTTTCTTCTTCTATCATCGGTGCAAAGTCCTTTATTTCTTCTTTGTTTTCATTTTGTGGGTTTTTTATCACTATATCAGGAGTCAATCCTATTCCATCAATTTTTCTTTCATTTGGTGTTAGGTATTCTGCAATGGTAAGCTTTATTCCACCACCATCCGGAAGGGCACCGCTGGTTTGAACTGTGCCTTTACCGTAAGTTTTTGTTCCTATTATTATACCTCTTTTGGTATCCTGCATGGCCCCTGCAAATATTTCTGATGCACTGGCACTACCTCCATTAACAAGTACTGCTAAAGGTTTATCTGTAAACTGTGGCAATTCCGCCTTATGGGTTAATCTCTCATCTCCTTTATAATCTATGTGAACTATAGGTGAACCTTCAGGCAGGAAGTAATCTGAAATCTTTACTACTTCGCCTAGTATTCCGCCGGGATTATTTCTGAGGTCAAGGATTATTCCTTTTACATCTTTTTCCTTGAATTCTTCTAACGCTTTTTTTACATTTTCATTTGTGTTTTGATTAAAGTTTATTATTTTAATATATCCTATATTGTTTTTTATTATTTCATATTTGACAGGATTTATTTTTATAACATCTCTAACAATATCGAAGTATTGAATCTCAGGGTTATTTGGCCTTATTATACCTAGCCTAACCTTTGTTCCAGGCTCTCCTCTCATAAGCTTAACTGCCTTGGTTAGGTTATCTCCGGATACTGCGGTATCATCGACGTACTTAATGATGTCACCAGGTCTAAGTCCCGCTTTATCTCCCGGAGTTCCTTCAATAGGAGCTATGATTGTTATGTTACTGTTTCTCACTCCAACTTGTATACCTATTCCTCCAAAGCTTCCCGCCATATCCAGGCTGAATTCTTTATATTCTTCAGGGGTGAAGTAAGTACTATGGGGATCTAAGACATCAAAAATACCGTCATATGCACCCTCCATAAGTTCTTCTTCCGTTACATCACCTTTATAATATTCTTCTATTGTTTTTATTATCACCTTTAGGTTTTCTAGTTTTTTGTCAAGTTCTTCTATATTTTCTTTGACTTCTCCTGCATAGGAGTAGCCTGTTGCAAGTATAGATAGCACAAGAACAAATACAATGGATAGTTTTGTGATTCTGTTATGTTTTAGCATTAGTTTCACTCCTTCTCATCTTTTAGGTCACAGCTTTAAGTTTGTAAGGGCACAATATATTGTTCCCCTACGGTATAAACTAATACCCGATGCCCAGCACACAGTGCCTAGCTCCTAATGTTCAATACTCCAAAGATTGATTTGAATTTGATGCCAAGGGCTAAGGACTAAGAACTAAGGACTAATTAAGAATGACTTTCATATGCTACCAACTAC
>JAALLP010000112.1_pt1 | contig 16546 bp, 15 predicted proteins | sample 7245951 | NCBI WGS metagenome assembly JAALLP01 (sample SAMN13049199, study PRJNA578106) | oil field metagenome | isolation source: filtered produced water from oil reservoir B6 | place: USA:offshore Texas | collected 2016
AGTTATATATGGAGGCTGTATGGATTAGACAGGGCCTTTCAAGGTGGGATAGATGATGTTGGAATAGGAGCGTTGTTTGGTTTATACGACTGGAAGTTTGAAATGATGGGATTGTTATCTCACGCCATTCATTTGGAAGAAAGGTTTAATGTTGGCCCTCACACAATATCTTTTCCAAGGATAGAACCTGCCGTAAACACTCCAATTTCAGAGAGGCCGCCTCATTTGGTGGATGATTACACTTTCAAAAAACTGGTTGCTATTTTAAGATTGTCCGTTCCTTATACAGGGTTAATTTTAACCGCAAGAGAGCCTGTTGAAATCAGAAATGAATTGATGCAATTTGGTGTTTCTCAGATTGATGCGGGTTCAAATATAGGGGTGGGGGCTTATTCAACTAACGATAAAGAGGCTTACAAAAAATCACAGTTTTTACTTGGAGATCAGAGGTCTCTTGATGAGGTAATAAAACAATTAACCGATGAAGGTTTCCTTCCTTCTTTTTGTACCGCTTGTTATAGGCTTGGTAGAACGGGAGAACATTTTATGGAGTTTGCTATTCCCGGTTTCGTAAAGAGATTTTGTACTCCAAACGCTATTAGTACTTTGATGGAATATGTTGTTGATTATGCCTCTGAAGAGACTAAAGAGTCTTGTTTAAGGGTTATTGATAAAGAGATTAATAACATAAAAAGTGAGAAAATAAGAAATACTTTACTTGAAAGAATAGAAAGAATCAAAGCTGGTGAGAGAGATTTATACTTCTAAAGGCGTTTAATGTATGAAACGCTTGAGGTAAAAAACCTTATAATTTTAGAGAAAATTACAATGTTTTTGATAATAAGGCTGAAATTGATTTCTTTGAAATAATAAATGAATTAGAAGAAGGAAGTATAAGAATTAGCCATCTAACTACTAAAGCTTTAGGAAGGTGAAGAAGTGTCAATAGGTGGGTATAGACTAAATATAATTATAACTGGGAAAAGAAATGTTGGAAAATCATCGCTGATAAACGCCCTTTTGAAACAGGATATAGCTCTTGTTTCCGATACTCCTGGGACAACTACCGATCCTGTTTATAAGAGTATGGAATTACAACCAATTGGCCCTGTGACTCTTATTGATACTCCTGGAATAGATGATGAGGGAGAAATAGGGGAAAAGAGAGTAAAAAGAGCAGAAAGAGCTTTTATGAGAGGAGATATTGGGCTTTTAGTTGTAGATAAAGATTTAGATGAGTATGATTATAGGATTATTGATGAGTTTAAAAAACATAGTATACCATATTTGATAGTTTTGAATAAAATGGATTTGGATAGTGCAAAGAGTGTAAAGATAGATGGAGAGAATTTAGTTAAAGTTTCAACTAAGAGTGGAGAGGGAATAGAAGAGTTAAAACAGAAAATCACAGAGATTGCGCCAAGTGAAAAAGAGGTTCCGTTGATTCCTGAGTTTATCGAAGAAAATGATATTGTGGTTCTTGTTATTCCTGTGGATACAGGCGCTCCAAAGGGAAGATTGATAATGCCTCAAGTTACAGCTATTAGAGAAGTATTGGATAGAAAGGCCTTTCCAATTCAAACTTCTGTGGAAGGCATTCCGGAAGTTTTATCAAAGTTGAATGAAAAACCTAAACTTGTTATTACCGATTCTCAAGCAATAAAAGAAGTTGCTAAAAAAGTGCCGGATGATGTAAACCTTACTACTTTTTCTATTTTAGAAGCAAGGCATAAAGGGGATTTGAATCTTTTATCAAAGGATATAGATATTATTGAAGAACTCGAAGATGGAGATAAAATTTTGATTATGGAAGGTTGCTCTCACAGGCCTTTGTCAGAGGATATTGGTAGGGTGAAGATACCTAACTGGCTAAGGAAATATACAAACAAAGATTTAAAGTTTGATTATATTGCAGGTAAAGAATTTCCGGATGAAAAAGACATGCAAGATGCTAAGATAATAATACATTGTGGAGGTTGTACTCTAACTAGAACAATGATGATGCGTAGATTGGAGTACATAAAGGAACGGGGTATTCCTGTTTTCAACTATGGTGTTGTAATATCTTATCTTCACGGAGTTTTAGATAGAGTTATTTTAGAAGAGTTTTAGTTTTTAGTCTCTGCCTTTCTTTGACTTTTGATAAACATGAAAAACAAACTAATTACAAATATACCAAAAAGCAGATAATCCAAAAAGTCTTGAAGGCTTATAAAATGTAAATGAAAGATTATAGTATAAAAATTTTGATAAAAAAGAACTAAATTATGATTTTTTTATGTGGTTACACAAATATATTTATTGATTTTTGGTATGAAATGTTTTTAGAAGTAGATAACAGAGGTGATTAGTATGAGTTATTTGTATGCAAGAAGAGTTGGGAAAAAAGGAACTTGGTTAATAAAAATGGATATGAAAAAAGCGTTGAAAATAATAAAAGAAAATGACGAAATGAGAGATTATTTAGGAGTTATTGGAGGGAAAAATATAAATAGTCTTAAAAGAACTTATGGGGAATACGCTCCGTTTAAAGAAGTGGATTCTTTAGAGGAAATTAAAAAGGAAATGCATATATAGTAAAGATTTTTAATTTTTAACAGATTCAGAATGACAAGCTATTTCTGTTGGAAGATATTGAGAATTTGTTAAACAAATTCCCTGTTGTTAGTTGTTGGTAAGAACAAAGGTAAAATCTCTAATCTCTCATTTCAGAGGGGATTCAAGCCTCTAAATAACAAAAAAAGATATCAACTTAGGTTGGTATCTTTTTTGTTATTAATTTGTATTTTTGATATTTACTTCTTGGTGCACATACTAAATGAAAAGTGTACCAAAAATAAGGGTTCGCTAAACGAAAAGTGTACCACCCTATCACACAAATCCTGTATAATGAAATTTGGTAAAAAAAGCATTCTACAGGAAGAAAAGAAAGGTGATAGGGATGGTACAATACAATTATATAAGAGTTTCGTATTTTAACAAACACAAAAGTCAAAGAGCGATATCAAAAGAAATGGAGATATACAAAGAAAGTTACTTCGACAGTAAGATAATACTATTCAACGGAGAAAGCTACCGTTACAGGAACCAATGGCAAGAAATTATGGTACATAATTGGGTTAGCAGGGTGGTACAGTTTTCGATTAGCAATAGCAAGAGGAGGTATTTTTATGATTAATAATATAGACGATTTTATTAAATATTTAGATACGTTATCCAACGAAGAGTTAAGAAAAGAAATGGAAAGTTTTGGAATTGAATTTAAAGAAAATGATGAATTATATGATAATTATTGGAATACAAATTATGAAATGTATAATTTGGAAGTACCATTTGATGAAAATGTAGAAAAATATTCGAAAAGTGAAGATTTGGGTAAGGCAGCTTAGAATGAATAATACATCAATATTTCAATTTACAAAATACTTACACTTATCTCATCCTTTTTTAATTTTGCCATGATATTCTTCAAAATTAAAGAAAATAATTCCATTATTAAAAATTTTTAGTATCAAAAATCATATATTCAAAGCTATTTCTTTTTCACTTCATTTGTTTAAAATAAAAAAAGCTTGGCGTTTTTTTATATGCAGGGGAAGAGGTGGAGGTTTTGGAAAAGGTTTTTAAAACATTAGAAGAACAAGTTAATTTGTTAAAAAGTAGAGGGTTAAGAGTAGAACAAGTGGCTTGCAATAATTGAATATAGAACTAGGACGTCATTCTATGGTGTGGTAACTAAAATAACGTAGTCGGTTAGGACTTATGCTAGCCAACATGGAATTTTACAACCACCGTGCTTTAACTGGGGGTTGTTGACAATGATTCTCTTTTATAATATTCTTGTATAGTTGTCTATTTTGTATATGGCGTAAGGTGGTTTTGGGTTTAGAAATTTATTTATATGAAGTTTTTGTCTATTTCCGATTAATAAAATGGGGATTTTTAGTTCGGTTTTAATTTCGTATGGATAATAGTGTTCTCCTATCCTCTTTATAAGTCTTCTAGAATCAATAACTATAAATCTATGGATTATTTTTATGTTTGAAAATAATTCAAATTTAAAATTACTATTATTGATTTTTTTTGCTAGATCATTTACCATTATGTCTGAAATCCATCTCAATGTTATTCCAGAATTAATAAATTTATAAATGTAATCTTTTGTATTGTATTTATTTGACTTTAGTTCCACGTGAAGGATGAATAAAGTGTTTTCGTCATCCGGTTCAGGTATTATTATGTAATCTGGAAAAGATTTTTCTTTTGAAAAAATTGGGAACATCTCTAGATCTATTTTTTGCTTTTTGAAGTTTGCAGGGTCAAATGCCAATATTATTTTTCCTTTATCTTTGAAATCAAGTTCAACTTCCTTATTTTTAGCTCCTTTATCCGGTTCTATTAGTGTTTCATATTCTTGGTTTTTTTGAAATTGAAATTCCTGATTAATGTTATCCAAGATATGTTTGTAAAGGTCATATGATGTATATTCTTTGCTCTTCAAATATTTTCATCTTCGCTTTCTGTGATAGAAAAATATATGTCATCTGATATATCTTGTATTTTGTTTATTGAATCTTTGAAATTCTTTAGGTCTAATCCATTTAATTTGTCAAACGCTAATTTTTCTATTTTACCATTATTTATAAGATATGAATTGACTTTTTTATAGTCTAGTATCATATCTTCCGAGTAATTATGTTCTTTTATTATTTCTTCTTTTCCTTTAAAATCTTGAGATAATAGCATTAGATTGTTTATTTCTCTTACTATGAAATCACTATGCGTGCTTATTATTACTTTTAATCCTGAGTTGATCATTTTTGCAAAGAATTGAGCCAATCTTCTTTGATTATCTGGGTGTAAGTTCATTCCTGGTTCGTCTATTAATACAATGTCTCCTTTTTTTGCGTAATAAAGAAGATAATAATATAATCCAAATAATGATTTTACCATTGATGATGAATTACTTAACGATAATTTTATGTTTGCATTTTTTGGAATATAATAAAAACCGGTGTTATCTTTGGAAAAATTTCCTTCTAAAATATTGAGGAGTTCTTCTGCTAAATTTTTGAATAGGTCGTTAGGTTTTTGGTTATTAGTTAAACTTAGTAAAAAATTATAATAATCTTCTATCGGTTTTGGATAATTATACCTTAACGAAGGATCATATAATTTTGTATCTATATTTTGGTTTTTGTTTTCTCTATATAAGTCCCTAAATATATTAGAATTTATTGTTCTTAAGTAATTTAATTCGTTATAATATATGCTGATTCCTTCTCTTATTGAGGGAATTAAAAAAGCTGAAGAGTAAATATTTTCGTATATGTAATCGAATATAAAATTTTTCATAACAACTTTAAAAAGCTTATCCGGTATGCGGTCTAAATCCAAAGGGTTCATGGTAAGGTGTGATTTGTATTTAGAAATTTGTTCTATTTTTATATCTAGGTCATTTATAAGTCCTAGTCTTCTATCTTCAGTATTTTTATTTTCAAATTTTTCTAAAAGTTCTTTTTTTGTGAGATCAACGTCTATGATAGCATCTGATAATAATTCTTTTTCCATGTTTAAAAAATTAGGTAACTCATCCTTTGCTTCTTGAATGAATTTTGGTAAAATATTTTCTTTATATTCATCTGCTATTGTTTTGATATCTAATTTTATTTCTGTTAGAGACTTATATGCGTCTTTATTTTTAATATCTAATATTGAAAGATTATGGCCTCTATGAATTCTTTGAGAATTAAACGAATAATTTTTTGATATTTTGGAGAAAATAGCATAAAATAAATAAGTTAGGTATGTTTTTCCTGAGTTGTTTGGACCACATATTATGGTAAGATCATTATTTTCAATTTTTCCTTCTTTTATAGGTCCAAAATTTTTTATGGTTATTTTCATTGTAAAAACTCCTTAATTTGTTTTTATTTTCATTATTTACATTAATTTTATCATAAAAAATATAATTATCATCGTTTCATTGAAATTGCTATTGCTAACCAAATATTGTACCACCCTGCTAACCTAATTATGCATCATATAGAAAGAAGAAGTTCTTTTCTGCCTCTTATGTATAAAAAGAGAAATTGAACCTTTATAAGCATTCCCTTAATTTCTCGTCTTTGGTTTTTAGTCTTCGCCCTCTGAATAGTTTTATCTTGCTGTTGTGGATTAACCTGTCTATAATCGCTGCTTTAATCTTTTCATCGTGAAATATTCTAGACCATTCTGCAAATTTAAGATTAGTAGGAATTAAAATTGTGTTTGCTTATTGAACGAAGGCTTTTTATCTTTTATTCTTAACTTAGTACTCCTGTAAGTTATAATTCTTAATGTAGGAATAAAAAATAATAAATTATAAGGGGTGAGATTATATGGAGCATGAATACTTAGAGATTGTAAGTATTTTTGAAGATGTATTTGAAGATGTATTTCCAGATAGTGTAATAACCAAATTAATTAAAATTATTAATATTCACTCATCAGTTTCCGATCTCATGTTCGAAAGAAAGTTGAGAAGATTTTTAAATGAAATAGATAGAATTCCTCAAGGTGAAAAAGGGGAATTAATAAATGAAATCAAAAGTGAAAAAGATCTGGAGGATTTGGGGCTAAAATTACTTGATATTATTAATGAATCAGACGATGAAAATAAGAGTACTTTAATCGGTAGATTATTTATTTTGCTTTTAGAAGAAAAATTGAATGAAAAGGAATTTTTTAGAGTTAGCCATTTAGTTAATAACAGTTATTATGACGATTTGTTTGAGCTAAAAAAATTTTCAAATGAAGGTACTATTTTGTCAAATGATTCTAGTGTTGATAAAGATATACTAGAGAGCTTGTCTAATTATGGATTTATAGAAATTAAAGGTATAGATGGTGGTAATGTAATAGATCCAAATAGTGGAGGAACTATTTATGGTATTAATAAATATGGCATCATTGTAAGGGATATTCTTTAATTTTATAAAAAAGTATAAAGATGATGAGTTGAATGATAAGTATGATTGAAAATTATAAAAATGGATCAAAAAGAAGCAAATATAGACTCTTTAATGCAGGGGAAAAATAACTTTCAAAAAGATAATTATAGAGAATGAGATATTTTTCAATATAAATCGTTAGATTTAAAAATATATTATACAGTTAAGACTGATTTTAAAAAATTAGAAACAAGTGATATCATCTTTAATAATAATAATATCTTAAAAATCTAATATTTTATATGTGCTCAATAACAAATATTAAAAAAAATCAAAATGCAGATTTTTATTACCATTTTTTTAGTTTCACATCTATACATATTATACGAGGGGGGATAAAAATGAGAAAAAGGACTAGGAAAGTTACAATAGCAATTTTAGAATTTAATGATGATGATTCAAATTTTATAAAATTCTTTAACTTTGAAGAATCGCATAAATATAAAGGAAGAAGATTTTTTAAAAGCGGTGATGGTAAAAATGTCTTATCTGTTGAAATTACCAAAGTTGCTGATTTAAAGTTTTACCGAGGTGTTTTTTATAAAAGCTCTCAAATTATAAATAGTTATTATTTTGATGAAGTAAGATATGTGGATTCAGATGTTAATGATAGAGTGCAAGACAACGAACATGTAGTTAATGCTTTTCGTTTTTTAATAATTCCTCATGATGGAAAAGAATATTTTGTTTTTGAAGATGTTAGGACACCTACAAAAAATGACTTTAGAGATCTGATAATAGAATACTATTTACAAAATAAAATTTCTGAGAATTTAATATTAAACATAAAGGATGCTCCTAGAGGTTATTTTCCAAATCTAAGCGAAGTAGATGTAAGGAAAGTGACTATAAAGAAGTACGGTGGTACACATGGAGATAAAAAATTTTCAGACTCTTTGCAAGTAGACACCGTTACAGAAACAGAAATAAAACCTCAACCTAGAAAAGCGGGAGTCGATGTTCGCTTAGATAGAGGTGGCCCTGAAGGAAATAAATTATATATAACAGATGGTAGAAATAGATCAGAAATTCAAGAAATCATAATTGACGAATGCGATGAAGTATTTTTAGTTTATAAGATAGGGAAAGAAAAACATATATATAATTTAAAAAATCAAAAAATAACTGATTATTTAGAAATTGATGAAAACTCCATTAGTGATCATCAGGCAATATGGAATATTTTATATAGTCAATATAAAACATATTTTTAAAAATGAGGAGATAAAATGAATTTGAAGAAAATATTTTTTGATAATTATATTTTTTTATTAGTGATAACGATTGTATCTATTTTTATTATAATTTCTCACAATTTCAATCTGTTTTTTATAAATGATTTATACAATTTATTAAATACAAGTAATGATTATTTAAACACTACGCTAAGTATTGTTATAAATGTATCTGGGATATTAGCTGGTTTTATTTTTACCGGTACTACTATATTTTTAAGTTTAGAAAATGTATATGATTTTTTAAAAGAATCTGGTAGGCTTAAATACATATTTAAGAATTTTATTAAAACGATAACACATTTGACGATTTTAATTATTTATTCCTTGATTATTAAATTCTTTTCTATTGATATTTTAATATTAATTGTAATAGGAGTATCTTTATACACCCTGATTGAATTATTATCTTTTTTAAATATATTTGGGTCTGCTTTTGAGGCAAACTCTGCGTTAGATGAGGAGAAAGAAAAAAATGAAAAAAAGCAGAAAGAAATGGAAGCGGAAATGGATAGGCAACTAAGAGAAAAAGAGAACGAAAAATAATTTATAGTTAGTATAATTAAAGTCCCTGTAATGATATGATACCTACAAAGTAGACAAGAGTTATAAAAAACTCACTTTTTAACAGAAATAGTAAATAAATCATTGACAAACAAATCAACAGAATCTTGGTTAAAAGAATCATGAAAAGAAGCGGGAGCTATATAGATAAAATAAAGCAACACGCTCAGATTCCTTCTAACTTTGGTAAAGTTCCCAAGCTAGATTTGCTATAGGTGGGTTACTATTATTTTACTTCTCTTGTTTTCCATAATGCCATTGGGTGATTTCTAATTCGTTCTAGAATCTTCTTATCCTCAAATAAGAGCTCTGGAATGTATTCACCGCTTTATACTATTTTTATCTCTCGCTGATATGGCAGCATAGAATACAACACACTTCTTGAGCATCTCTTCTTCCGATTTATCAAATAGACCATAGTGAATCATATTTTTTACAACATATAAATATGTCGTAATTAGACAAGTATATGGCCTCCTTGATCCGTTATTGTAAATAAATCTTCCGGTACCATCAGTTTCCATTCACTATTATAGAAGCTATTGCCCTTTGTTTCACTCACAAGGTATCGTCTGCTTTTTCCTATTTTACTTTTACAATATTCTATGAACTCTTTTGATAACTGTATCTCTTTTCGATAATGATCAAGGAGATATCCTACCCGTTGATATAGTCCCTGGGTATTATATATGTCAAGATATCGCTTTAGTTTATTCTCATCTAAATATTGGATTCCTTCCAGGCAGTTTAACAATTCTTCAAAACCACCTATTTTATTGAAATCCCTTATGCTGTCAACAACTGTCCGTTCCATATCTGTTATTCTAACCCCGGTTGTGTTCTTTGCTTCTAAAATACCCTCACTCATCCTAGATGCAACATATTTATAAGTTACGTGATCATATTCAAAGTGATTGAATTTTGTTTCAGATGAAACATACACTTCATAAAACACTTGATTCGCCAGCCCATAATATTCAAAAGCACTGTGATGAGAGATATATGCAGTGTCGGTTATGGCGCAAGCGATTTGATAACGAGTTGCTACAATCTGCCCTGTTGTTGGATTTACAACAGAATAGATATTCTTTCTGACCTTCCTAACCCAGTCTCTTTTCATCAAACGATTTAGCTGAGTATACGCTGTCTTCTCATTACCTGTAAGCTTTTTCACATCATCGATTGTAAAAACCGGATACTTCGCCAGCTTAGTTAACACATCCACTTGTCTCACCCTTTTTTAATTTTGCCATGATATTCTTCATATTCGAAGAATAACGTTCCGTTATTAAAAATATTATACCTATTCTATATGAGCTTTTTTATCTTTTTTTTAATTTTACCACGTTATTCTTCAGAAGTAAAGAAAATAATTCCATTATTAAAAATTTTTAGTATCAAAAATCATATATTCAAAGCTATTTCTTTTTCACTTTATTTGTTTAAAATAAAAAAAAGCGTGGTCTTTTTTTATATACTGTGGAAGAGGTGGATGCTTTGGAAAAGGTTTTTAGAACATTAGAAGTACAAGTTAATTTGTTAAAAAGTTGAGGGTTAAGGGTAGAACAAACGGATGAAAAAATTTTAAAGATTGAACATAATATAGCTTGATAAGTGAGTATAAAGATCTTTTTCTAAAGCAGAAAAAGCCTGATTTTTATTATCTTTTTTTCAGTATTGGTTAATGTTATTTTTATATCTTGGGCTTCTTCTTTAAAAAGATCATTAATTTGAATTTCTACAATGAAATAGGATCTTTCTTCGTCAGTTTGAAAGTTTGGGTCTGGTGAATTGTTATCTTTTAACGATTTTTTTATTTTTGGAATACCTGTTGAACGACCTTCAGTTAGTTTTAATTCTTTAGGTTCTCTTATTTCATAGCTTTTATGGTAAACTGAGTTTACAATACCTGTAATTTGAGATATTTTTCCATGAGTTTCTTCAATTCCAATTACTATGTATCCACCACCCCAGTTATTTATATCATTTGCAAATGCAGTGATTGTGACATTATTTCATTTTTTTGTTTGTGATATCTACTTTTTCGAGTTTTAATATGTTTTTTCTTGGTAGTATCAAGTCCATATTATCACCTCTGTTGTCCGGATAATCATTTACTTTTTATTTACATTAGCTATTTATTCCTTATTTATTGGTTATTACATAGATTGTAGGTTTAAATTATGATTTAATAGTTCGGACAATACTTAAATCCTTTATTTTATTATAAAACTGTTATTAAATATAACTTTAGGCGGTTTTTGTATCATTTTATTATAACACATTGGGGTTTAATTTTTACTTTCTACGTTCCTTTAAAATAAGGCTTTTAGTTTTATGTTTATATTATAGAAATTTTATAGAAATATATTGTGGAAATTACTAGGTTCTTAGACGATTTCAGAATGCCTTTATTGTGAACAGTTTATCTTAAATTAGCTTTTAAATACTTATTTTGTAACCATAGAGTTTTATAATTTTAATAGTAGTTAGTGCCAAGGTGTTCTTTGAGAGCCTTGGCCTTTTTTATAGTTCTAAATATTTTTAGAAAGTTAATTTTAACATTAACTTATTGAATTAATAAGGAACTTGGTATATAATAGTTCTAAGATAGTAGATTAAGTTAATTAAATTATTAATTTATTCTTTAAAAAAGGAACTGATGTTGTGATGAAGTATTATGAAGAATTTTCAGATTTGGAAGTTTTTAATTTAGAAGAAGCATCTGAAATAGTTGGAAATAAAAATAATGCAAAAGTTTTGCTGAATTCTTATTTGAAAAAAGGTTTTGTAGAGAGAATTAGAAGGAACCTTTATTGTTTCGTTGGGTTTAATAATAATTATAGTTGCAATCGATATTTGATTGGAAGTAAAATAAATAGTACATCTTATTTAGGCTATCACAGCGCTATTGAGTTGCATGGGTTATCTCACCAAGTAAGCAATGTTGTTTATGTTTTGTCTGATGTATATTTTAAAGATTTTGAGTTTGAAGGATTTTATTATAAATATTCTGGAAAAGGTATTAAAAATGGAATTTCCACGTATAAGATGAATAAAGATATTAAATACACTGATTTGGAAAGGTCTATTGTTGATTGTATTGATAGACCTATTTTTTGTGGAGGAGAAAATGAGATAGATGAGATATTAAAGATTTCTCCTGTTTTGAATGAAGAATCTTTAATGAAATATTTAGAAGAGTACAATAAAAAGATTCTTTATCAGAAAGTGGGTTTTTTTATGGAAAAGTATCAAGAAAATCTAAATATTTCAAATTTGTTTTTAGAAAAGATAGAAGCAAGAATTGGTAAAACAAATAAATACTTAAATGAAGAGGCGAAGAATGGGAAGGGCTTTTTAGTTAAGAGATGGAACTTAATTGTACCTTATTATCTTGATAAGAAGGGTGAGCTTTTTGTTTGATTATGATTATAAGTATTATTCCAAATTATCTAGCCAATCAGGGTTCCATAAAGACGTTATTGAAAAAGTTCATAGACTAATTAATATTTTGGCTTTTATTAATAATAATGCTTTTTTAAAAGAACGACTGGTATTAAAAGGTGGTACAGCTTTGAATTTAATTATTTTTAATTTACCGAGATTATCTGTTGATATTGATTTAGACTTTCATTCTTATCAAGATAAAGAAATAGTCATGGAAGAAAGGGATAAAGTTAAGAGTATTTTGTTTGAATATTTGGATAGAGAAGGGTATTCGATTTCTGAAAAATCAAAACAATATTATTCTTTGGAATCAATAGTTGTTAGTTATAAAAATAATTCAGGGAATAAAGATAATTTAAAGATTGAGATTAATTATTCTTTAAGACATCATATTTGCCCTGTAACAAATATTATTATTGATTTAAAAATGTTTGATGAAAAAGTTGAAGTTGCTTCATTAGAAAAGATAGAGTTGGTATCAACTAAAATAGCGGCCTTGTATAATAGATTAGCTGCGAGAGATTTTTATGATGTTTATAATTTAAATAAATACAATGTTATTTCAAGTGATGAATATGATTTTTTTACAGATTGTTTTATATTTTATTATTCTATATCTGCCAATAAAGTTGATAATTTCACTTTTTCCACAGAATTTATTGATGCAATTAATCAGAGAACTATTATGACAGATTTATATCCAATGCTTGTTAAAGGAGAAAAATTTAATTTAGAAAAAGCAAAGGAACAAGTGAAAGAATTTCTTGAAAGATTAATTAATATTAAATTAAAACATAGAGAGTATCTCACTGAATTTGCTAAAGGAAATTATAGACCGGAGTTATTATTTGAAGGAAAAACATTAGAAAATATTGAAAGGCATCCAATGGCAATTTGGAAGACTTTTAAAAAGTAAAGTTATTATAATAACAGAAAAAGGTATTCTTATGGAAAAGAAGGCAGAATTATTGAAGTTAGAGGGTTTTAATCATAATTTGTTTAAAAAATAAATTTGGTTAGTTGATTGAGTAGAAATCACTAGATTTTTTGTCGAGCTGGATATATACAATATTTCGCATCTTAGTGGAGATAAGATATATTAGAGATATCAACTTATTGTTGATGTCTTTTTTAGTTCTAAATATTTGTAGAAAGTTAATTTTAACATTAACTTATTGAAGTAATAAGGAACTAAATTAAAGATATTTTTTTATTTTATGATTCCAGTTTTTATTGAATTCTTCTCCTTTTATTATGGCGTTTATTGGCTCTTGAACAAAAAGAATTATATCATTTATTAATTCTGAAAAGGATATTTGCTTTTTTAAAATCTTTTTATTATATATATTCCATCTATTGATCAAATTTTTATTGTCTTTTAGACTTTTTATTGAATCTATAGTGTTAGTATCTAATATTGTTTTTCTGTTTAGTGTGGTTTTTTCGATAGCTTTAGTTAACATTGAGCCTTCAAAATTATAATTATTTAATAGGTAATATATATCATAAAAATCTTTCATTCTGCTGTTGAAAGATAAAAGGTTGAGAATAGTTTCTAATTTTTCTGCTATAATGGATTCAGTTGAATACGTCAATATTTTTGGCTCTTCAAAATCTGAGATAATAACGGGTATGGTTCTTTTTATAGCTTTGGGTATTATGGTATCACCTACACCAAAATCAATGTAAAAATCCGTTCTTGATGTTCCTATTTTCCCCAAAAGATGTATTCTCCAGCCATGATATTCTTTTATTTCAGATATTTCTTCAATTTTATTTAATTCTATATATACTTTGTTTTCATCGTTATCAATTTCAATTATTTGTTTTATCAGAATTTTGATTTTTTCTTCGTTGTTTGGATAGTTATTTAGTAAATAGTCAGAATCTATTGTTGGCCGTGTACTAAATGAAGATAAGGTATATAGTAAAAAACCTCCCTTTAAAATCAAATTATCAGAATAAATACTTTTTGATAATCTTCTTAAAAATTCCTCTTGCAAAAATAGTACTAATGTTTGTTGAAAAGGTAATTCGTGTATTTTTGAAAAGTTTTTTAATTTTGCTAGTAGAGAAGCAGAAAAATTTTTCTTCATAACCATACTCCTAGGTATTTGTCTATTTTATCTTGTATATTTAATTTTTTTGAATATAATTCTAAATTTTTTAGATTTTTGTTTTGATCGTTTATATATGATTTTATGGATTTTCTGAATATTTCAACATCTAATTTATTTCTATATCTTATTACATCACATATGGTTTTATCTCTATCAAAGATTTTTATTTTTATTCCCATTTTTTCATAATAGTCAACACCTATTTGTAGTATTTTGGGTTCTATATAGAAGACTTTTATCATTGGATAATCTATTTTATATTTTGATTTTTCATTGTTTTTATTGACAGCAATTTGCGTTTTAGAAGGAACTCTGTCTATGTATTTATAATGAAATAATGCACTTTCTAAATATATTATTGCCTCTGGGAATAGTCTTGCGATTATAACATCTTCTGGATATATGTTGTTATTTATTTCATAATATCCTCTTTTTATTTTATTTATTTTTCCTTGTATTAGTAATTTTTTTATTTCTCTATCTGAAAGACCTGCTTTTTTTAATTGATTCGTTTTTAGAATCCCTTTGTTTTTATTGAATAGTTCATTTAATTTTTTATTTGAGATATCTTTGATTTTAATCACCCTCTTTTCTAATAGAAAAGCGTGTATTTTGATACAATTATACCACATTTTTTTACTTTTTTTGTGTATAAAGTTATTGTAGTAACAGAGAAGAGTTTTTAGCGGTAAAAGAGGAAAAGGTGGTACACTTTTCGTTTAGTATGTTCAATGAATCTTGACAAAATTTTGTTAGAAACTTTGACCTGTTGAATTTAAAAACAAAACCATTAGTGTATTTTTCCTTATTAGCCAATTTAAACTTCCTCTTTAAACTTCTTCCAATTCATTATTTCGTCTTTAATTACTATAACACTTTTATTTATGTGTTGACATTACACTCTAATTGGAGTATAATAATTCTGATTAGAGTGTTTTTAAGAAGGGGGAATAAAAATTGGATTCTATATGGTTTTTTATTGGTATCGGTTTTTTAGCTCAAATGATTGATGGGGCTTTGGGAATGGCATATGGAGTTACTTCTAATACTTTGCTATTGTCTGTAGGTATTCCGCCAGTTATTTCAAGCGCTTCTGTTCATTTTGCTGAGGTTTTCACTACATTGATTTCCGGATTTTCACACTTTAGATTAGGGAATGTAGATAAAAATTTGCTTAAAAAATTAGTAATTCCTGGGATAGTTGGTGGGGTTTTAGGTGCTTATATTTTAGTTAACATTAAAGGTAGTTTAATTAAACCATTTATTGGTATTTATTTGCTAATTATGGGTATTAGAATAATTTATAAAGTTTTTACTTTGTCTAGAAAGCGAAAAGAATTAATAGTTCAGAGAAGACACTTTTCCATTTTGGCTTTAGTTGGTGGTTTTTTTGATGCTATTGGTGGAGGTGGTTGGGGACCAATTGTTACTTCTACTTTAGTATCTGATGGAAAAAACCCTAGAAAAACAATAGGTTCTGTTAATGCAGCGGAGTTTTTTGTGACAGTATCAGAGGTTGTTGCATTTTTAGCAATGGCTTCACAATTTAATTGGACAGTGATCGCAGGATTAATAATTGGAGGTTGTATAGCCGCTCCTATGGCTGCACTTATGACTAAAAAAATACCACTTAAAGCACTAATGGGGACTTTGGGAGTAGTTATTTGCCTTTTGAGTATTAGAAATATTTATTCTATTTTTTGATGTAAAACTTTGAGTTGGCTTGTGTTTTTTAGGAATATTTTCTTTATGCTGTAATATTTTTGAAGTTAATTACTAAAGAGGATGTCTTATTATATTAGTTAATGGATCTGAAGAAAGATTTTGATCACTGAGTACTTTAGAAAAATCAAAACAGTTTTTAATGTTATAAATAAAAGAAGCAAGTCTTAAAAAGACTTGCTTCTTTTGATAAATGTTCATTATCTTGTTGAAGATTTCTTAAGAATACATTCACATCAACTATTTTCATATTTATCTTTCACGACTTTTTCCCAAATCCTGCTTTCTTCATTGAGCAATTCTTCATTTTTATACTTTTTTAATGCTCCACGGAGAGATTTATGTTTATTTTTTAGATCATCTGGTAAATCTGTTATCTTAGATAATTTATCATTGTTAGTAATCTTTCTAATATAGCTCATGTGTAGCACCTCTTCAGTGTTCTTTTATTAAATTATACTAT
>JAALLP010000123.1_pt1 | contig 16067 bp, 16 predicted proteins | sample 7245951 | NCBI WGS metagenome assembly JAALLP01 (sample SAMN13049199, study PRJNA578106) | oil field metagenome | isolation source: filtered produced water from oil reservoir B6 | place: USA:offshore Texas | collected 2016
TACCACTTTTAATTTGAATTCGGGTGAGTATTTTTTCCTTTTCATACAACGTGCCTCCTGTTGATTATTATTTTATCAACTTAAGACACATTGTCCAAGATTATTAAGGGGCTAATAAGATTCCTCATAGGTAGGCTACAAACTGTTTTCCTCCTTTTATTCAATTTATCCCTTTTATAGTTTCAATTCCTCATAGGTAGGCTACAAACGTGTACTATGACGAGATGAGAACCGGTTATTACGGGTTTCAATTCCTCATAGGTAGGCTACAAACTTGATCTATTGTCTTTACTAAAGAAATTCTCTGTTTTGGTTTCAATTCCTCATAGGTAGGCTACAAACGCGTAATGAACGCTGTGGTCCTTTTTGTCATTAGATTGTTTCAATTCCTCATAGGTAGGCTACAAACGCACAAAACCCGGTATCCAGCGATAGGTAGGCTACAAACACAAACTTTTCTGGTTCAAATTTGTGCAACATCTCAGTTTCAATTCCTCATAGGTAGGCTACAAACCCGGGAGGGCGGTTTTTAGCAGGCACTATCCGCTGAGGTTTCAATTCCTCATAGGTAGGCTACAAACATAAAATAAGCGAGGCAACAACCCCGCCCAAAAGACGTTTCAATTCCTCATAGGTAGGCTACAAACGCGTAATGAACGCTGTGGTCCTTTTTGTCATTAGATTGTTTCAATTCCTCATAGGTAGGCTACAAACGCACAAAACCCGGTATCCAGCGCGAAGCCAAAATGCGTTTCAATTCCTCATAGGTAGGCTACAAACGCCGAATATCCCCGATGATAAGAGACACGGAAGTTCGTTTCAATTCCTCATAGGTAGGCTACAAACAAAAAACGGCATAAGGGTAGAGCGTAGTTATGAAACGGTTTCAATTCCTCATAGGTAGGCTACAAACGATGACAAGCTTAATAAAATATGGTACTTTGCCAAGTTTCAATTCCTCATAGGTAGGCTACAAACGGGGAAACCCGGTCGCAGGAAGCCAAAAAGGAGGAAGTTTCAATTCCTCATAGGTAGGCTACAAACCGTTGCCTTCGCTGACTAGCAGGCGCTGGCTGGCAGGGTTTCAATTCCTCATAGGTAGGCTACAAACGGCCAACATGGCCAACGGGCAGAACTGCCCGCGTTTGTTTCAATTCCTCATAGGTAGGCTACAAACCAACAGGAAGCGGAGTTTATCAAATTCCGCAACCAAGTGTTTCAATTCCTCATAGGTAGGCTACAAACAAGTTCCGCAATAGTCATGTCCCATACGGATTTTTCAGTTTCAATTCCTCATAGGTAGGCTACAAACACCGTACAGGTTTACGAGTGCAGGAACTGTGCAACTGTTTCAATTCCTCATAGGTAGGCTACAAACTACATACCCAGGCCATAAATATTACCCTCCTTTATTTGTTTCAATTCCTCATAGGTAGGCTACAAACCTTTTTCTCCTTATCGTAATAATATCCCAAAGGGTGTTTCAATTCCTCATAGGTAGGCTACAAACCGCAACCGGAAATACCAAACAGGTCCTGCAAAACAAGGTTTCAATTCCTCATAGGTAGGCTACAAACGAAAACTATACAGATGCATACTCAAATACTCGGCAAGTTTCAATTCCTCATAGGTAGGCTACAAACGCGGGTGCCGGGCAAAATAATAAACGGGAAAACTAGTTTCAATTCCTCATAGGTAGGCTACAAACCCCTGCAACATTGCCCGAGTATCCCTTTCCTTTCCTAGTTTCAATTCCTCATAGGTAGGCTACAAACGAGGCCCACTGTTCTGGAGTTAACTCATTCAAACTACGTTTCAATTCCTCATAGGTAGGCTACAAACCCTGTCCTAGCATTAAAAAAGCTGTTTTTATAGCAGGTTTCAATTCCTCATAGGTAGGCTACAAACTTATTACGTGGCTACAAAAGCAATAAGGAGGAATCTGTTTCAATTCCTCATAGGTAGGCTACAAACTTCTCTGTCCATTTGCCATGTGGTTTGCCTTCCCGGGTTTCAATTCCTCATAGGTAGGCTACAAACCTGCGGGCAGCATTGCAAAATACCGGCAACGAGGAAGTTTCAATTCCTCATAGGTAGGCTACAAACGATTAATTCCGTATGGGTCACCGTTTCTTTTATTTCTGTTTCAATTCCTCATAGGTAGGCTACAAACCAGCCGGGTGATGAATTCTTCGGCGCTAAGCCTGCGCGTTTCAATTCCTCATAGGTAGGCTACAAACGGTGCAATTAAATGCATCATGGCGCTCCGCAAGGAGGGTTTCAATTCCTCATAGGTAGGCTACAAACTTTTGGCATCTATTAGCCGGGGATCGCCGAACTCCTGTTTCAATTCCTCATAGGTAGGCTACAAACGATCCGCAAAGCTTTATATAGCCTGTGCCGGTTCGGGTTTCAATTCCTCATAGGTAGGCTACAAACAGGTTGACCGCCAGGACTTCCTTCGGGATGATAAGGTTTCAATTCCTCATAGGTAGGCTACAAACTAAACCTGCTATTAGAGCAGGTAGGATAATAAGATTGTTTCAATTCCTCATAGGTAGGCTACAAACGGACGCGCAGCATCGACAGTTGGTGCTGGAAGCAATGTTTCAATTCCTCATAGGTAGGCTACAAACATTGCGGAAATAGAGGCGAGTTGGATGGTTTTACCCTGTTTCAATTCCTCATAGGTAGGCTACAAACAAATAACGGAGCCGGAACTTCTACCAACTGGAAGGAGTTTCAATTCCTCATAGGTAGGCTACAAACTGCGAAATGTCATTTTATCTCACGCTCCTTTATCAAGGTTTCAATTCCTCATAGGTAGGCTACAAACGGTTATTTAATGCCGTTGTGAGCACATCTACAGTGTGTTTCAATTCCTCATAGGTAGGCTACAAACCCATTATAACCCCAAAATACCGCCATTTCAACAGTGGAGCAGTGGGCGTTTTAAGAAGCTGCTTGGGGGTATGCCGGCATCAAGAATAAAGCCGCAAGCCAAGGGCCGCAAGGCATAAAGAGATTTCTACCGCTTGTCGTCGATCCCCCGGGGTTTTTGCACTACCGGGGATCGACGACAATACCGCCAATTACCCGTACGGCTGGTAATACGCTACCGAAACCGAACCCTGCAATGCCCGGGGGAATTCTTAATTTGGAAAATATGTGATAGTGATACTACCCGTCCGCATGGTGAAAGGACGTCAAATGATATTTTCGGGTTTGGGTAATACAGGTCGGTTTTTGAATTCATTAACTTTTTTGCCGTTTTTTCTGCGTTCTATCTCCATATACTTAGTCTTTTCTAACCAACCGATTTTTTCAGTATTGGTCCAGTCAAGCATAGCTTTTAGCTGTTTTAACCTTTCCGTTTCCCACAAGGTTTTCGCCTGTCCCCGTTCTCCGTTGCTTAATTTACCCAGCACATAACATTCAAATTTCTTTTTGTAAGCATCCGGTCTTTCTTTTTTTTTCTGCCAGCTCCCATTTATTCCCTGAAAATAATTTCGTGTACCGTTTGTTTCTGTCCGATATAAACACCCCGGGGGTAATTTTAACCGAACCGAGGCCCAGGGGTTTCCCCATACCCAGTTTATGATAGCAGCTTTCCGGCAGGTCAAGGGCAAAAAGCAGCGCCCCCAGTTCCACCTCGGAAAGATTTTCAAAGCGGATCCGGCCTTTAAATTTAACTCCGGGTCTTATTGGCTTAATTACGGTATATTGAGATTTTTCACTGGCTAACAAATATTCTTTAAGCAAACTTTTAAAATTAGCATCCGGTATTTCCGAAAAAGGGATTTTTATATCTATTTTGTTATTATTCTCGGAAATACCAATAAATCTTAAGTCTTTAACTACATTAATAATATTTATACCTTTCTTTTTAAAGAAATTTTGAAAATCCTTGAAATTAAGAGATAACGTTTCAGCAACATAAATATCTGTGTTATTTTTATTCCATCTATGCCAGAAAAGTTTATATCCCCTTATATTGGCGTCTGAATTCCAGTGGTTTAACTTTCCCGGATCGTTTATAGCCTGTTCATCCTGCACAAGGTAGTGCTGGAAGGTTGTAGGTTTGGGAGAAGCCAAAATTTTCGGGGAAACTTCTTTCATTAGCACATCTGACTGCCCGGGCAGGAATTCCGCATCTTCGAAAAAGACCCGGGAGGCAAATTTAGCTTCCTTACCAAAAATAGCTTCCGCTATATCGGTAATATTGACACTATCATCCCCCCGGAGTTGAGAAGGTACGTGGTCCCCTATGGTTTTTTGGTAAGGAATCCTAAACATACCCGTATGACCAATGGCAATAACTTCATTTTTATCATTTTTTATAAAAAAGCAGGGTACGCCATATTTCCCTTTTGGTTTCTTCAGTATTTTAAATAGATTCGCTCTTTCATCTCTGTTTTCATCGTTTTGATAATCCTTTATTACTTCATCAATATTAATGGGCTTACCCTTATCCGGCATATTAATTATCCAGTGCATATGTTTTTTCCTTCCAAAGTCACCGGAAGATACCAGATATCCTTCAACATAGTTCTCTTTTGGATTGTTACTAATATTTTTTACTTTAGCATACTTAAGCTCTAGTTTTTTCTTACCCCTTTTAGTTCTCACATAATGCACGTGGACCTCAGGAGAAACGGGTTTAAAGTAAACCTTTTCAAATTCAAATTCTTTTAATTTAATATTTGTGTCTGCTACTTTTCTGGTTTTGGGGTCATAGTCTATTCTATATATTTGTGTATCTTCAACACTTTTGAAGGCAATATTTGATTTTTTATAAGCAAACCAGCTTCGACTTTAGGCAAGTAGTAATTGTTTTTATCCAGCATAAGATTTCTATATATATCGCCAATATTTGACATGTCACCTACTGCTCTAAAGTAAAGTTTTTTCTTACCGTCAAAAAACCCAAACTTCCCCCAGCTTACAATCTCGACCAGCGTCCTGACCATACCCCTTAAACTGCTGCCGGGAATTTTGATTCTGCCGCCGGGTGAGAAAAAGTCCGGGTTATCTTTATTATCGCCGGTATCCCTGATGCAAAGCGGGGTGACGGTTTCCAGCTGGTATTCTACATAACCGGTTAATCTACCGTCATAAATGTCAAAAGAGATATTTTCCGGATTTTCTTCCGCTTCAACTACAGTTTCGTTTAACGGAATAAAATTATACGGTGCCGCAGCCGGTTCTCTGCCGACAGTTTCCCCGCTCCTGTTCCGCCCCCTGGTTTTCCGTGGTTGCTGGCGGCGCCGCGCTACCGGCCCGGCAAAGTTTTTGGGCCCGGTGCCGCCTGCACCGGCTTTCACCAGTTCCCTACCGTCCACAAGGATTTGAATAATCTTTCCTTTCTCTCTTTTTACTTCACATTCCTTACCGCGCAAAGACTCTTCCAGCTTCTCATGGTTCTAAAGAAAGTTAACCAGTATTTCCTGTAGAGCTCTTCTTTGAAATTACCGTCGTTTTTAAAATCAAATTCGATCTCCCGGGCTATTTTTTTAAGGTCGTTATCTATATTTAAAAATGAACTTTCCCAATCGATGCTGCTCTACCACTGAGATTGATAAACTGGGCCAGCGAGAAGGGGAAAGCCATGTGGCCATAGTGCACATAGACGGCAACTCTATGGGCCAAAGATTTGCGCAGTGCGAAACCCTGGCCGAACGGAGAAAACTCTCTGATTCTGTCGATAGAGCTACTAAAAACGCCTTTGAAAAGCTGCTGAAAGAGATAATTAATCACATAAAGGAAGCCAGAAAAAAGGAAGGAACATCCTGGCTGGATTTTTGCATTGTTTACGGCGGTTTTTCGGGTTACCTTGAGCAAATAAGAAAAAAACAATATGAGGTAAAAGAGGGAAAATTTTATTTCGGTCCCTATCTGTTAGGCGACGGCGATGATGAAAAAAGTATTAAAAATTTACGTGCGGGTATAAAAGAATTGGGCAACAGGGAAAAGTGGCCTCGTTTCAAGGTGAAAGAACTACGCTCTGTTTTATCGCTGGGGAAAGAAGCTACGAAAAACTTTATTAACGAAATGGAGCTAAGAAATGTGAAACCGCCCGAAATAAAGGTATATTTACCATCCAGCACATCCCGATAACGCTTTGTTATCTCTTTCTGTGATTTTGGAGCTGCCTCCAGTTTCGCTTTGGAAACCGCCGAAATATATCTATCCCCATCTTCGTGCCATTTGCCGGTCATCCAACATTAGGGACTGCTTATGTGATACAACACGAGATCATCAGAGAGCCTATTGAAACGGTAATCTTGAATCTAAAGATAGGGCAAGTTCCTATTACAGTTAATTACACCAGAGGGCGTGCTGATATTTTATGGATGAAGCAGATAGCTCCGACTTTTGGACATATTTTTGATACGGAGCAAATCTTAGAGGTTTTGAGTCTTGACAAAGGAGAGATAGACACCAGATTTCCCATTCAGGAGGTTTCCACAGGGCTGCCCTTCATCATAGTCCCATTGAAAACTTTAGATGCCCTAAGACAAGCTAAGATAAATAGAGATAAATACTTCGGGTTGATTAAAGATGCACAAGCCAAAGCGATACTCATCTTTTGTCCCGAGACTTATAGTCAAAAAAATGACTTGAATGTCCGTGTTTTTGCTGACTACTATGGTGTACCAGAAGACCCAGCTACTGGAAGTGCAAATGGTTGCCTGGCCGGGTATTTAGTAAAAAATCGTTACTTTGGAAAAGATCGAATTAACATTCGAGTTGAACAAGGTTATGAAATAGGAAGGCCCTCATTGCTTTTCTTAAAAGTAGAATACTGAAGGACCATCATATCACGGTAGAAGAAGACAATGGTTTACGCCCATATCCATGATGATACCCTTAAAGAAGATTTTGAAAAGGTCATCAAAGACCGTTTGTTTAGCCAGAGATTAATGCTTTTTTAAAGTAGCGCTTGTATCAATTGTGAGGCAACAATTCTGTAAGCTTTTGGCTGGCAAGGCCATGCACAAATCGGTATCCGAATAATTTACTTTTGTTTGCTAAATTCATGTCCCCAGGGGGACTTTTTTGTTTCTATGCCTTGTGCCCAAAAGGTGTAGTAAAATATTTTGCAAAAAAATTCCTTCATGCCCCGGTTATAATCAAATTTGATAAAAAAATACGGCGGGTAATAAAACCCCTTCTGGAGCAAACCCGAAAACTCTATAAATACACGGAAGGCATGGATGAGAGAAACCTTCTGGAGAGGGATGTCAGGGAGTGGGCTGCACCCTTCGGCCTGTTGCTGGATAATGTGGTTTCTTGTTTTTCAAGTTTCACCGGCACACCTGACCGGGGGGACCACCCTTTTGCAGCACATGATTTCCCGGCTGGATGAAGTAAGCCCGGAAAACTGCAGCCAAGTAACTTCGGTGGCGATGGCAGACCGCCGCCCTTCGGCCGAGCAAAAGGAGAATCCCTATGTTTTGGGGGAAATGATAATTATAGAATAACCGGATAAGGATGTTTTTAGATGCCATTTAAATCAGTGCTTGAATCATTGAATCAAATATGCCCTGGGAGAGTGTACCTGGTGGGCGGTAGTGTCAGAGACATTTTGCTGGGCAAAGAGCCCCGGGATATGGACCTTGTGGTTAGCGGAAGTGCGGGGGAAACCATGCGCCGGCTGGCTGAAGTGCAGCGTATAAAGCCGGTGGTACTGGATGCGGAACACGATATCATGCGGGCTGTTCTGTCATGCGGCTACCTGGATATTGCCGGTTTGGACAATAAAGGGCTGGAGAATGACCTGAAAAGGCGTGACTTCACGGTAAATGCCATGGCCCTGCCCGTAGAGGAGTATTTGAATGGCGGGAACTTGTCCGGCCAGGTTATTGACCCGCTGGGGGGATTAGGCGACTTGCGTATGGGAATCATCCGGGCCTGCTCTCCCCATGTCTTCGAAGATGACCCGGTACGGGTTCTCCGCGCCCTCAGGCTTCAGTCCCGGCTTGGCTTTAAAATCGCCGGCGGCACCGTACAGCTGATGCATGATTTAAAAAGGTCCTTATCAACTGCCCCGGGGGAGCGTGTGTGGGAAGAGTTGCGCCGCATACTGGAACTGCCGTGCTCCGCCGGTGCCTTTAGGTTCTTAGAGCGGGAAACGAAAGTGCTGGAACAGCTCTTTCCGGAAGTAGGATCCATGCGGCGTATGGATCAAAATCATTATCATACTGATAATGTTTGGGTGCATTGCTTAAAGACACTGGTTCATTTTGAAAATTTTTTGACAGAAAACAGCCGGCCTCCCGAATTAAGGAAAAGCCTGCAGGAATACCTCAGGCAACCGCTCCGAGGGGAAAGAAAGCGCCTTCCTGTAGTAAAGCTGGCCTGCCTGTTTCATGATATAGGAAAGCTGGAGACCCGGGGTGAGCGGGAAGACGGGCGCATAACCTTTTATGGCCATCATAAAGCGGGAGGCCCTATGGTAGAGAAAATTGCCCGGAGGTTGCGATTGAGCAGGAAAGAGGTAAAACTCCTTCGCTTGCTGGTGGAGTGGCACATGCAACCCCTATTCTTATATAAAGAAAACCCGCCTTCTTCCCGGGCCGTGATACGCTTTTTCCGCAACCTGGGCGAAGACACCCCGGGTTGCTTGCTTTTAAGCCTTGCCGATGTAACCAGCAGCAGGACATCCATTGGGCGGCAAGACCTGGCTCAATCTTATGCCGGTTATATTTTAGGCCTTTTAGATCATTATTTTAAGGATAAGGAAAGGGTATTGTATCCAAAGCCTTTATTAAGCGGAAAAGACATTGCCTGTATATTGGGTATCAAGCCTTCTCCGGCAGTGGGAAAACTAAAAGATGCCCTTATTGATGCCCAGCTGGAGGGGGAAGTTACAACCCGCAGTGGGGCTGAGAATTTTGTGCGGGAAATGTATTTGAGGCAAAATGACTGGTAAAAGCGCCACCAATGAGAAGCTTGGTTTCTTATATGTTAAAGAAATGGAATTCATAACTAATAATGACGAAATATGTCTAATATCGCCTAAATACAGGAAATAAAAACAAGATGTCAAAAATTTTTAAAGACCTGTATACTAAAACCAATTAGACCCTCATGCCGCCTTTGGCAGTACCACCAGAAAGATGAAAAAGTGTTAAGGCGACCTGGTGGATTTCCGGAGTGAGCGGAGCACTGAATAGCGCCGCTCAGCCCGTCAAATCCCAAGAGCCATGACCCCTTAGGGCGTGGAGTATGGTTTATGCCGGCGGTGGAAAGCGGCTATACAGGTGTAACTTTTTGTTGTGGGAGAAGAATTGCGAAGCGAACGGAGGAAACCACCGGGGCGCCCTTCGCACAAAAAGTAACTTTCAGAGTAGTTTTTATGAGTAGAGGAAATTTGTTGTAGAAAGTAGAAGTATGTTTATGTGCTGGGAGGTGAGGTTTTGGTTTCTTCTGAAAGCAAGCTCTTGGGTGCTGTTTGCCATGGGTCCATGTTTATCGGGATGCCCATTGTCATACCTTTATTGGTTTACCTGTTAAAAAAGGACGATTCCTTTGTGAGCCACCATGCCCGGGAATCGTTGGCCATGCACATTACCGGTCTGGTATTAGGTATAGTGGTGGGAGTGCTCTGCGTAGTGCTGATTGGCTTTTTATTAATAATTCCCCTGGCTATTCTAGGTCTCATTTATTCTGTTTTTGCCATCATTGCCATCATAAAATGCCTTTCCGGCGAATACTATTATTATCCAATCACCAGCAAATTCGCCGAGTCCTGGTTCAAAGATTAGGCAGCGAGTCAAAAAAAGGGGACAGGCTACTTTTCCCTGACTTTTGGAGAAAAGCAGCCTGTCTCCTTTTATGCTGTGTGGTCGATTTTGATTCCCTTGGGCGGGCGGGGGCCGAAGAATTGGTAGTAGTCTACTTTAATGCGCCCGTTATAGAGTTTTCGTTTCTTATCCGCGGGGCGCCCGAAAAGCTTTTCAAAATCCTCGTTGGATGTGAGGACATAGAAGGACCAGGTATCCAGAGTTTTAAAAACTTTCCCCATGTCCCGGGGAGAAGTCCTGGAGGTTCATGTGACTGACCCGGCTTTCGGTACCGATATTAAAGCCTGGTGCCGGAGAACCGGTAATACCTTGCTGGGAGTAGAAAAGGCGGACAGGGCTTTTGTAGCCTATATTAAGAAAGGGGCCAGGCCCGCGGGCGGTGTCTCTTGTTGTACTGCATCACCCGCGCAAGTGCCCCAGGGCAAATCCCTGATAGTTTTTGACGGGGACCTTGATAAGGCCATAGCGTCCTTTATCATTGCCAACGGCGCGGCGGCCATGGGCAGGCCGGTCACCATGTTTTTTACCTTCTGGGGCCTTAATATACTGAGAAAAGACAACCCGCCCCCGGTGAAAAAATCCTTTATCGAGAAAATGTTCGGTATGATGATGCCCAGGGGCAGTAAAAAATTGAAGCTGTCTAATATGAATATGTTTGGCATGGGACCCAGGATGATCCGGGGTATTATGAGAAAGAAAAATGTGGCCTCCCTGGAGGAATTGATAGAGCAGGCCAAGAATAACGGGGTAAAACTCGTTGCCTGTTCAATGTCCATGGATGTGATGGGTATCAAGCAAGAGGAACTTATTGACGGGATAGAAACCGGCGGCGTAGCTGCTTACCTGGGTGAGGCCGAGGAGTGTAATGTAAACCTGTTTATTTAAATAAGGGTGAGGTTAATGTTGAAGGTCAAAGTATTTGTTACCAAACCCCCGGGCACTAACTGCCGGAGGTTGATCTACCTGGCCGGAGAGCTTGCATCCAAATTTCCTGACAGTGTAGAGATAGTTATTGATGAAGGCCAGGGTGTTGGGCTTGATACAGAAACCCCCAGGCCGTTTATTCAGATAGATGATTATATAGCCGGAAAAAATGTGGAATTGGCCAATTTGGAACAGATTGTGGCCCAAAAGACGGGACAGGCAAATTTTTGAGGGAAATTATTCTGGCCGGAAATCACCTGGGGATATATGGCAGAGATATCCCGGGATGGAACCTGGTGAGGATACTGGAGACGCTGGAAGATATTGACGGTGACTTTCGGATCAGGTTAAACTATGTGGAACCCATGGATGTTCACCAGGACTTACTGGATGTGATGGCCGGTAGTAAAAGGGTATGTTCCCACCTGTAATTGCCTGTGTTCCTCGAATAACTTGTGTTTCACGGCCGGCGGGTAGTAATCTTACCGTAACCGTATTATTGCCGGTCATATCTACACCCCCAACTAGCTATGCGTATTGAAGACATAGTTTGTATATTTCTAGATCAAATGGAGGTGTTCCTTCTTAATTGCCGGGTTGTATAAATGTTATAATTGCCGGCAGGGGATTATGTTCAAGGAAAGAAGTGGTAAGTATATATGGTAAGGGGTGATATTGTGGAATTTACAGATGTAATTGCTACGCGCAGGAGTATCAGGAAATTTAAGCCTGACCCGGTCTCTGATCAGCACATCAACAGGCTTTTGGAGGCGGCAAGGCTGGCTCCTTCCGGCACTAATCTGCAGCCCTGGCGGTTCGTGGTGGTTACCGGGGAGGAGATGAGGGAAAAGGTTGGTGCCTGTACACCCTTAAAATTTGTGGGACAGGCTCCCCTGGTTATAGTATGCTGCATGCATACCGGGGCCATGAAAACCACCGGTACCCGTGTGGCGGAGCTTAAAGAGGCCGGTGCTTTCGCTGGTTCGGATTTAGAGAATTTACCTGCGGATGAGTATAAGAAGTTCAGGCGGGCTATGGATAGCGAGATCGCCGTGCAGGGGTATCTGGGCCTGAATACGGCCATCGCCATTGAACATATTGTTTTGCAGGCCACCGATTTGGGGCTGGGAAGCTGCTGGGTGATGATGTTCAGCCGGGATAAGGTAAAAGAGGTGTTGGGGCTGCCGGAGGAAATAACTCCGCTGGTACTGCTGCCCATTGGTTATCCGGATCAAAATCCGGGCCCGCGGCCGCGCCTGCCCCTGGAAGAGCTGGTAGTGAAACGGCTGTAGGAAAATCAGGCGCTGTTTCAGTTGACAGGCCATACTGTAGATTGAGTAACAGCCACCGGTTAAATGGTGTTTGTCCTCTGTTAAGTACATGTTTTAATTAGCCTTTAAAGCAATTGCCAGGGTGAAAACAATTGTTTGAGGGACAGGTCATTGAAATGGAAATCGACAATTTAGCCGGCGGGGGAGAAGGTGTGGGCCGGTGGCAGGGGATGGCGGTATTTGTGGCCGGGGCCCTTCCCGGTGAGCGGGTGAGGGTTCGTATTGTGCAGGTTAAGAAATCCTTTGCCCGGGGGAAGTTGGAAGAAGTATTAATCCCCGGTGTTGCCAGAATTGATCCTGAATGCCGCGATTACTTGGGGTGTCACTTGCAGCATATGAATTACCGGCAACAATTGGAATATAAACGGCAAAATGTCATTGATAAGGGGCAAGGAGTTCATTACCGGCAGGCTGGGCGGGTTAACCTTCCGTTTATCGCCCAATTCTTTTTACCAGGTTAATACAAGCCAGGCCGAAAAGTTATATGATGCTGCCAGAAAATATGCGGGTTTAACCGGGGGAGAAACGGTTATTGATGCCTATTGCGGCACAGGAACCATATCCCTTTACATGGCCGGCTGTGCCGCCCGGGTTGTGGGGTTGGAATTGGTGCCGGAGGCTGTGGCGGATGCCAGGGAAAATGCCCGTCTAAACGGCATCAAAAATACCGAATTTAAAGCCGGGCCGGTGGAAAAGGTGCTGCCGGGCCTGCTGAGAAAAGGACTGCGGCCGGATGTGGTGGTTCTTGACCCGCCCCGCGCAGGTTGTGCAAAAGAATTGTTGGAGGTAATTTGTCAAACGGGGGTTGCCAAAATAGTGTACATTTCCTGCAACCCGGCCACCCTGGCCAGGGACCTGGGGCGTATGGTTGCCCGTGGTTACAGGGTAAAGGAAGTGCAACCGGTGGACATGTTCCCGTGGACGGCGCACGTGGAGTGCGTGGTATTGATGGAAAATGTAAAAAATAAATAGGTGCCTGAAAAATGGCTACAATACAGGGCTTTCCGGTGTTTTGCCACCTGCCGAAAATGTGCAGACGGGTGGTAGAGATACCGGAAAGTCCTGTTTTTTTGTTTGTGTGACTGTATTAGGGAACACATCTACCGCCTTTCGGGGCGGCCTTTGGCAGGCGGGGTCGGGTAGATAAAATAGCTGTGTTTTGAAAAATACCGGCATGTCCTGTTTGACGCAATCAGATGTTGAGTTAAAATATAAATGCAAAGATAAAAACACAGTTCCGGTCGGTAGTCCGGACGCAGCGAAAGCTGCAGGAAAAGCGCAAAGCAAAGCACAGAGGGCACTGAGCTTTCTGTGCTTTGTCATTCAATTACCAAACGAAAATTGAAAAATCTATTCGGAAAAAGGAGTTAAAGGCAATGCTGGAAAAGAAAAACAACTATGATGCGGCGTTAATAGTCCTGCATGAGATATATGGGATCAACCGTCATATGGAAACGGTTTGTGAGCGTTTTCACAGGCAGGGTTATGATGTTTTTTGCCCGGATCTGATAGATGTTCCCCGTCCCTTTGATTACAGCCAGGAATCAGAAGCATACCGGCATTTTATGAAAAATGTCGGGTTTAAGTTGGCGGTTCAAAAAGCAAAGAAAGTCATAGAGCAAGTCAGGGAGCGGTACAGATATCTATTTATATTGGGTTTCAGCATCGGGGCGACAACGGCATGGCTGTTGAGCGACGATTGTAACGTGTGCGATGGTTTGACCGGATACTATGGTTCTCGGATAAGGGACTTTACGAATATTGTTCCGAAATGCCCCGCTCTGCTCATATTCCCCGAGGAAGAGAAGTCATTCAGCGTGGAAAAAATGACGGGCTCATTGATAAGGTCGAATGTTGAAGTAAGGGTGTTGTGTGGGAAACACGGATTTTGTGACCCTTTCAACAGGAATTTCAATGAAAAATCCTGTGCTGATGCGGCTAACCTGACGGATGCTTTTTTTAAGAGAATAAGGCAAGACAAGAACAGGGGTTTGTTTTAAACTCCATATACCGCTTATTTTTTCATGTGGATAACTGAACACAGAAGCAAAATGCCTTCCCGGATTTCCTGCGATTTTAAATGACCTATATATAGAGCTTGCTGAATAGAACAAAACCCCAATAGAATCAAGGATTTAGGAGCATATTTATCGAAATAAGATGCATGGAAAACGTGGAAAAGTTTGAAAAAACCGTGCACCTGGAGGCATAATATGTTCCGTAAAATGGAAAACCAACTTTATCTCGAAGAATTCGTTCTACCGTTTAAAGACAAATTAAGGGCTGGTAACCGCTGGGTAAAACTGGCTAATACTATCCCTTGGGAAAGCATCGAAGAACGCTATGCCAGTCTTTTTCCCAGCAACCGCGGGCAAAAGGCTAAACCCGTCCGAATGGCCCTTGGAGCCTTAATCATAAAAGAAAAATGCGGTTACAGCGACCGTGAAACAGTGGAGTAGATCACTGAAAATCCGTACCTGCAATACTTCACCGGCCTAAAGGAATACCAGGACCGGCCACCATTTGACCCATCCCTGACGGTCCATTTTCGTAAGCTGTAAGTTACTTGAGTTTAGTGATAATACAGAAACAGGTGAGGGAGAGACTCAAACTAAGGAAGGACGAGCAGAGGAAAACGAAACTGATCAGACCAATGATGAAATCTCTGATGAAGAAACTACAGAAGAGGATGAAACTACAAACGAAAACGATGTAACCGAAGGCGATAGTGAAGAAGTCACTGAACAGTAGCAGTAGGACCGGCTTTCTCCTCTTCCTCGCGTGAGGCAGTGCCCGGCTCGGAGTTATGTGGGCAACCGGGTGTCTTGGGGGAGAGGATGTAGCAGTCTGTGACGCAAATCATTGCAGCTGTTATCGCTGGAATTTTCCAGGCTATGAAAGTAATAAACCTTGAGCTCTTTCAAGTGTCCTGCCCGGCGCGCGGCTTGAAACAACTGGTTGCACAGGCGGGCATAGGCATTCATGGATCCACCGGAATCCATCAAAAGAATTAATTTTACGGTATTACTCCGGGGCCTGGTCCAAACCAGTTTCAGTACTCCGGCATTACGCCCGGTTTCCTCAATAGTGCCCTCCAGGTCAAGGACTTCTTTGGGCCCCTCCTCATTCCCGGACAAACTGCGCAGTTTCCTCAGCGCCATTTCAAAGTGGCGGATTTCCAAAGTTTCATTTTGCCGGAAATCTTTGAACCTGCGTTCCCCCGCCACTTGAACGGCGGAACGGTTGACCGGTTGACCGTCTATTCGAACCCCGGCGGGGTTATACCCGGAATGACCGAACCTTGAAGTGCCACCCGTGCCGATCCAATGAGATCCCCCGTGATGTTCCTCGTTTTGTTCATTTTTGGGGTTGCATCAATTTACAATTCCGGCCAGGGAAAAACCATTTAGTAGAATAGGGACAGGGAAACCTGTCCCCTTTCGTTGAGTACCTTTTGTTTCTATTTCTTGTCTTGAAAGGTGTAGCTAAATTTTTTGCAAAAAAATTCCTTCATACCCCGGTTTATAATCAAATGCGATTAAAGAATACCGGCGGTTTATAAAACCCCTATAGGTGCGTGATTAGCATAAACAAGTGTTGTAGCTCTTATCTAAATTACCACCAGTGGGAAGCCTGAATTCCCTTATGTGCAAATAGGTGTCATTTATGACTGAAAATGACGAAACGTGTCTAATATCGCCTAAATACAGGAAATAAAGGTAAGATGTCGAAATATTTCTTAAACCTGTATGCTAAACCAATTAGACCCTCATGCCGCCTTTGGCAGTACCATCAGAAAGATGAAAAAGTGTTAAGGCGACCTGGTGGATTTCCGGAGTGAGCGGAGCACTGAATAGCTCGGCTTAAGCCCGTCAAATCCCAAGAGCCATGACCCCTTAGTGCTAGGGTAATATGTCAAGAGTAAATTTTAGGAAACACTTTCCCTTCATTTTGGGCGTAAAAAACCCGACCGCCGTAGGGATTGCCCTTTATCCCTGCCGTG
>JAALLP010000120.1_pt1 | contig 15563 bp, 13 predicted proteins | sample 7245951 | NCBI WGS metagenome assembly JAALLP01 (sample SAMN13049199, study PRJNA578106) | oil field metagenome | isolation source: filtered produced water from oil reservoir B6 | place: USA:offshore Texas | collected 2016
AGGCGCCAAAGATTGGACGCCTTTTATACGTATAAAATTATTTATATAGTTTTTATATCAAAAGTTTTTGCAACCGTCTCCAAAACATTTGGTGATAGAAAGGCAGGTAGTGTTGGACCTAATCTTATTCCCTTCACTCCCATATACAACAATGATAACAAAACAGTGACAGCTTTCTGCTCGTACCAAGCTATGTTGTATTCAATGGGTAGTTCGTTTATATCCTTTAAATCGAATGCTTCTTTCAATTTTAAAGCTGTTAAAACTAAAGAATAAGAATCATTACATTGACCTGCATCTATAACCCTTGGTATTCCATCAATATCCCCTAAATCAAGCATATTGTACCTGTACTTTGCACAACCAGCGGTTAAAATAACGGAGCTTTTTGGGAGATTTTTGGCAAAATTAGTGTAATATTCACGATCTTTGTTTCTTCCATCACAACCACCCATGACGTAAAATTTGGTTATTTTACCAGATTTTACTGCCTCGACAATTTTATCGGCAACTTGAGCTGTCTGTTCATGAGCAAATCCAATAGTTATAGCTTTTCCATCTCTTTTTTTGATGGGGCCAATTTCGAGTGCTTTTTGTATTACGGGAGTAAAATCTTTTTGACCGCTCTTTTTTCTATTTGGTATATGTTGAACATCTGGCCATCCCACAAGTCCGGTTGTAAAAATTCTGTCTTTGTAAGAATTTCTTGGCTTTTGAATACAATTCGTTGTCATCACTACAGCTCCACCAAAATCTTCAAACTCTTGTTGTTGTTTCCACCACGAACCTCCAAAATTACCGGCTAAATGTTCGTACTTTTTTAATTCAGGATAAGCGTTTGCAGGTAACATTTCTCCGTGTGTATATACTTTGATTCCTTTACCTTTTGTTTGTTCTAGAATTTCATACAAATCTAAAAGATCATGGCCACTGACGAGAATAGCGGGTGTTTCGTATGTCCCTGTGTAAACTTGGGTTATTTCAGGATTTCCAAAGATGGAAGTATTTGCCTCATCTAGTAAAGCCATGGCGTTTACCCCATATTCACCCACTTTCAGCACTAAATTCATTAATTCATCAACGGTGATATCTTCACGTAAGGTTTCTGCCAAAGCCTTTTCGATGAATGCAAGTATATCGTCGTTGGAGTGTTTTAAGATATAGGCATGATCGGTGTAAGCAGCCACTCCCTTTAAACCAATTACAAGAAAGTTCTTAAGTGATCTTATATCTTCGTCTGATTCCGATAAAACACCTACTTCAACAGCTTTATGCAAGTATTCGTATTCATTGTTATCTTTTGGATTCCATACTGCGGCATCAGGTACTTTTTCTTTAAATTTTTTGTTGTATTTTCTTTCATAAACTTCTTTGAATTTATTTTCTATGATTCTTCTTTTATCTAGTGCTTCATCAATGTATTCAACTATTCTTCCTTCATCAAAGTTAACATTCGTTATTGTTACAAACAAGCCTTCTGCAACAAAAAGGTCAATACTTTCATCTTCTACGTCCAATTCTCTTGCTTTATTAGCCCAATAGGAAATCCCTTTTAGTACGTAAATCAATAGATCCTGCAAGTTTGAAGTTTCTGGACTTTTTCCACATACACCTTGAGCCACACAACCCTCATTTCTTAGAGTCTCCTGACATTGATAGCAAAACATCTCCATTCGTCTTTTCCTCCTATCTACGATTTTATTGGTTTTAACACTGAAACTTTTCTTTATTTAAAGAATTTTGAATTCCTTTTCATTTTAAGTATAATCAAAGAGGAGTGATTTTGTCAGTAACAAATGTTACACACTTTCTTTTTTTGAATTTAGAGGTGATTAAATCGTGGATAACTATATTGATAATATGAGCAACTTAAAGATCTTTAAAAATTTTTCAAAAGCCGAATTGATAAAAATTTTCGGTAATGTTCGCTATTCAATTAAACAATTTCCTAAAGGATCGTTTATTAGTTCTTCAGGAGAAAAAGTGGATAAATTGATGATTTTAATCAAAGGAGAAGTTATCGCAGAAATGATTGATTTTAATGGAAAAATTTTAGAAGTAGAAAGAATAAAATCTCCAGATGTTTTAGCCTCAGCTTTATTATTTTCAAAAAATAATATCTTACCTGTCGATGTTTTAGCGGTTAAAGATGTTGAAATACTCTATATTGAAAAAGAATATCTGATAAGAGCTTTTCAAGGTAACCACACACTTTTACTCTCTTTTCTTGAAGATATTGGCGAAAAGTTCCGGTTCGTAACTACAAAATTACGAATGAATTCTTTTCATACAATCAGAGAAAAGATTACAATGTATCTTTTAAACCTTTACAACCAACAAAATAAATCTAGTGAGTTAACTATACCTCTGACTTTAGAAGAGTTAGCTAATTTATTTGGTGTAACAAGGCCTTCTTTATCAAGGGTTTTTTCACAGATGCAAAAGGAAGGTTTATTCGTTAAAAGAGGTAATAAAATATTCTTAAAGAAGTTGAAGAATTGATTATGCTATAATTGTTATGACAAAAATCAAAGTAGGGAGGGAATTTTAAGAATGGAGATCTTTTTAGACACCGCAAATATAGAAGAAATAAGAAAAGGTGTTGCTTGGGGAATAGTTGACGGTGTGACAACGAATCCTACGTTGGTTTCAAAAGAGAATGCAGTATTTGAAGAAAGAATCAAAGAAATTTGTGAAACGGTAAAAGGACCAGTAAGTGCCGAAGTGGTATCTACAAATTACGAAGGAATGGTAAAAGAAGCAAGAGAAATAGCAAATTTAAGTGAATTTGTGGTGGTTAAAATACCTTTGATCCCCGACGGAATTAAAGCAATTAAAACTTTATCCAAAGAAGGTATTAAGACAAACGCAACCTTAGTTTTTAGCCCTTTACAAGCACTTCTTGCAGCCAAAGCTGGAGCTACATACGTGAGTCCTTTCATCGGTAGAATGGATGACATAGGAAACACCGGAATGGATATTGTACAAGAAATTGAAGTTATCTTCAGCAATTATGGATATGAAACAAAAATTATAGTAGCTAGCGTAAGACACCCTCAGCATGTTTTAGAAGCAGGGTTAATTGGAGCAGACGTTGTTACAATGCCCTTTGAAGTACTTGAGAAAATGTTCAAACATCCCATGACGGATATAGGTCTTGAAAGATTTTTGAATGATTGGAAGAAGTATCAAGATTATCTAAAAAACAAAACTAATTAATTTAGAAATAATAGACGTACGAGGCAGTATAATACCCAAGAAAAGAACCAGTTACAACGTCCGAGAGCCAATGCACATCTTCATAGATGCGAGAAAAAGATATAGTTGTTGGTATAATATATATCCACCAGCTATATTCTTTCGCATATGGAGTATATACCGACCAGGCTATTGTTGAATGTCCGGAAGGGAAAGAAGTATAAGTAGCCCCTTGAGTAATAGAAGCAAAGGGATTGAATGAAAGTGAACCTTCTTCTGCATAAGGTCTTTCTCTGCCAACGACAATTTTTGTTAGCAAGGCTATTCCACCGCTAATAGCGGAAGATATAATAGCATCTTCAGATACCTTTTTTAGTTTGTAATCGTTTGTAAGATAACCAACCGTGTATCCCACCACAGGTGTTGCAACAAGAAAGTAATAATCATATGTAGTTAAAAAATTAGAAATTATATCTAAGTAAGAATTCGTATTATGCTTAACAAGGTTTCTGCTTAAATCATCTAAATTGAGAGTGAACTTAGTCGTGGGGGTACTCTGTTTAGTTACGGTATCTTCAGCGGTAATTATGCTTGAAAAAACAAGAATAAGTACTAAGAAAAGTATAAAACGTTTTTTCATGTGAATTCAGTCCACCTTTTGATCAAAAGATGAAAAATAGCATTACTACAATATATCCCATTATAGCACAAAAAACAGGAACAGTTATTTTTTTTATAACACTAAACATATCAACTTCAAAATATCTTGATGTAAGTAAAAGACAGAGATGTACAGGTGATAGAAGAACCCCTAATACCGAGAAAAAATATGTAGTTATCGCAACCGGTACCAAAGGAATAAATCCCGTTTCAACGAACGACAAAGCTATCGGCATTGTAACCGCAAAACCGGCCTGAGTTATCCCAGTTATCAATCCTATAATAATTGGTGAGATCATGATTATCCACCAAGGACTTACCCCCCATATAGTCAGATTTTCTACAAAATCGTTAGATAAATTTGACACAGTTACTAAATTTTTGTACCAGAAAACAAAAAGTAGCAACAGTACTGTTTCCCATCTAATATTTAGTAAATCCTTGTAATTTTTGTGATAAAAGGTATATATTAAAGATACCGTTAAAACAACTATCCAACCTGGTAAAGAAGCAATTACTCCAACGATTATGATTATTATGGGGAGTATAGATTCAAAAAGTTCTTTCCATAATTCTTTATCTCTTTTAAGACTAATTTTACCTATTCTGAAATATAACCAACCCCCAACTATTGCAAATAATCCAATGGGAAGCTGTATTAGCAATAACTTTGTTAAACCGATCCCGGTAAGAGCGCTCTCTAAAATTAATGCAGGATACAGTATCCAAAAGAACTCCATACTGTGCCTGAACCAATAGTTCATTGCAGTAGCTTCCACCATATTAATGTTGCTCTCATTCGCAATATCTTTAACCATCGGTGCGGTGAACATTGCCCCACCAGGCATGGGTAGTAATCCTAACAGCATAGGCATCAATCCTACTGCCTGTCTTGAATTGAATAATGCTTCTATATTTTTGGCAAACTTTTGTGAATTCCCACTTGCCTTCATAGTATCTGATAGTAGATATATTCCAAAGATAATAATAATTACTTCGTAAAAATCACTTTGGGTGAGAGTCTGTAGAAAACTACTACCAATATAATTCAAATTCAAAGAGACTAGTGCGGTAACAATTGTTGCAATAAGAATAGCCCAATGGACTTTTTTTATCAATTTTATAGATATCACCATACTAATCAAACCTGATATTATAGAAACAACTGCCAAATCTTTCACCTCGTTATTTGTTAGTTAAACATACTATTTAATTATACTATAAAAAAACGTGCCATATACAATGGCACGTCCGTTTTTATTATTATCGATAATTTAGTACATATCTGGTGTTTGAGGCATTTCTGGAGCTTTGTCTTCTTTTGGCTCTTCTGCTACTAAAACTTCTGTTGTTAGAAGCATGGAAGCAATCGATGCAGCATTTTGAAGTGCACTTCTTGTAACTTTGGTTGGATCGATTATTCCAGCTTCGAACATGTTTATGTATTTTTCTTTTAGAACATCAAATCCATATTTTGGATCGTCTTTTTCAACTATTTTTTCAATAATTATAGCAGGTTCTAAACCAGCATTTCTTATTATCTGTTTTACAGGAGCATCCAAAGATTTTGCTACTAATTGTGCACCTATTTTTTCATCTCCTGACAATGTGTTCGCAAATTCCTCAACGGCTTTCTTTGCTCTGAGTAATGTTACTCCTCCACCAGCTACGATTCCTTCTTCTACAGCTGCTCTTGTTGCAGATAAAGCATCTTCAATTCTATGTTTCTTTTCTTTCAACTCAGTTTCTGTGGCTGCACCAGCTTTAATTACAGCAACACCACCTGATAATTTTGCCAATCTCTCCTGTAATGTCTCTTTTTCATAATCTGAAGTTGTATTTTCAATTTGAGCTTTTATTTGTGCGATTCTCTCTTTTATTGCTGTAGGTTCACCTTTTCCTCCAACAATGATGGTATCTTCTTTTGCAACTCTTACTAAATCGGCTTGTCCAAGATCGTTAATGGAAATATCTTCTAAGGTAAGACCAACCTCTTCAGATATTACCGTACCTCCAGTTAAAATTGCAATGTCTCTCAACATTTCTTTTCTTCTGTCTCCAAAACCAGGAGCTTTAACTGCTACAGATTCCAACGTTCCCCTTAGCTTATTGAGAACCAATGTAGAAAGAGCTTCTCCCTCAACATCTTCAGCAATTATTACTAAAGGTTTTCCAGCTTGAGCTACCTTTTCTAAAATTGGAACTATAGATTTTACAGCTGAAATTTTTTTATCTGTAATTAAGATATAAGGTTCCTTCATTTCTGCTTCCATTTTTTCTGTGTTTGTAACAAAATATGGAGATATGTATCCTCTATCGAATTGCATTCCCTCGGTAAATTCTACATATGTTTCGAGAGTTTTAGAGTCTTCAACGGTTATAACTCCATCCTCTCCAACTTTGTCCATTGCTTCCGCTATAATATTTCCAATCTCCTCATTGTTAGCGGATATAGAAGCTACATGTGCAATGTCTTCTTTGCTCGATAACTTTCTGCTGGCTTTTCTTATTTCTTCTACAGCTTTGTCTGTAGCCTTAGCGATACCGTTTCTCATCAATATTGGATTAGCACCGGCTGCAACATTTTTCAATCCTTCTTGAATCATAGACTGTGCTAAAACTGTAGCGGTAGTTGTTCCGTCTCCTGCTACATCATTTGTTTTGGAAGCCACCTCTTTGACTAACTCTGCTCCAAGTGCTTCAAATTTATCTTTTAATTCAATTTCTTTAGCTATAGAAACACCATCATTTGTGATAGTTGGAGATCCCCAACTCTTTTCTAAAACAACATTCCTTCCCTTAGGTCCTAAAGTTATTTTAACAGCATCAGCAACTGTATTGACGCCTCTTTCTAAAGCTCTCCTTGCATCTTCATTAAATTTCAACATTTTTGCCATATTATCTCAACACCTCCTATTTTTAGTCTTCTACTTTTGCTAGTACGTCTTCCACATCGATAATGATGTAATCCTCATCATCTATTTTAATCTCTGTACCTGCGTACTTAGAAAAGATCACCTTGTCTCCTGCTTTTAAATCATAATCTTCTTCGAGCTTACCTACTTCTTTAACTTCTGCCTTTTGAGGTTTTTCTTTTGCTGAATCTGGTAGTACTATACCACCTTCAGTCTTTCTTTCTTCGGTAATGGGTTTAATGAGTAGCCTGTTTCCTAATGGTTTCACTGTCATGTGATGATACCCCCTTTTTTATTTTAATATTTTATTTTTATTCTTTTAGCAGTCAAATATTAAGAGTGCTAAGTTTCATATGTATCATAACACATATAAATAAAAGTATCAAGATTCAAAAAATCCAATTATGGACGATTATAGCCGATTAAAAGCGATTATTTTCGATTAGAAGGCTAAATCTCGTTTTTTCTCGTTTTTTCTCCAAATTGCTCGTTTTTTCTGGTAGTTTAACTTTTTTGTAATCTTATTAATACGTATTTTTAAATTTATCCGCTATTTTGACAAATACTTTTAATACTTCAGGATCAAACTGTTCTGGAGAAGTTTTGTTATCTCCTTCTAATAATATTTTCATACTTTCTTCATGAGAATAAGCTTTCTTATATGGCCTTTCAGTTCTGAGTGCATCGTACACATCTGCCACAGCGACTATCCTGGCTTCAATCGGAATATCTTTGCCTTTCAAGCCAAAGGGGTATCCCGTTCCATCATATCTTTCTTGATGGTAGAGTGCGATGTTTCTTGCAACTTTAAAAATTTCTGCATTTCCGATTATATCTGCCCCATATTCGGGATGTTTTTTCATCACTTCCCATTCTGAATCATTTAAAGAACCTTTCTTTTTTAAAATCTCAATGGGTATAAGTATCTTTCCAATATCATGAAAGTATGCGTATGTTCTTATCTCTTGGGCAAAATTTTCATCTAAACCTAAATTCTTAGCTATTTCATAACTTATCTGTCCTATTCTGTTCATATGTTCAGAAGTTTCCATATCAAAACGTTCTGCCACATCACTAAGTTTTTTTAAAGAGTAGTTATAGGCCTCAATAGCCTCTCTTTCCTCAAATTTTAGATCAATAAAAATTTCAATCAATCTTCCGAATATTTCCATTACTTCTTTTGAAATATCGGAAAACTCCCTATTTTCTTTTGAATTTACCGAGATGTTACCTATAAATCTTTCTTTGCTGTATAAGTCCATAATTAAGCTACTTGCCAAATCAGTTGCACCAGATTTGGTTAATATATTGGTATTTTCCATTGAAAGATCTTCATTAAATGAATCCAAATTATGAACTTCTTGAACATGTTTCCCAACTTTTATGACTTTATCAACAGGAATGGTGAAATTGTATATTTCTTTGTTGAATCCATATGCGGCGTAAATTTTCCATTGGTGATCGGTGATGAGTCCTATGCTTCCTGCTTCGGCTTCTGGTATCAATTTAACTAAACCTTCTATAGCATTATTCAAAATCGTCTTTGTGTCTTCACTTTCAATGAAAGAATAAAATATTTGATACATCTTTACCAGTTTTTCACTCAATTCTTTATTTTTATGACTAAGATCACTAATTTCCTTATAAGAATTTCTTAGTCTCATATTTGCCTTGTGTATGGTGTTAACCATTTTTCTATTTCTAAAGTAGAAGAAAACTATAGTAATAATAAAACTAATCAAAATTATTATAAAAGTAATAAGCATTCTATTGATGCTTTTTTGACGTTCAACACTTAAAGATGTACTTATTCCAACCCACAGATCTTTAATTAGATCAAAACCTTCGCTTTTTAGAACATTATTGAGGGTACTTTCAAATATCTGCAAGGCTTCTTCTTTTTCACTGTTCTTTTTGGATGCAAAGGTTAGAGGTGTCGATTCAAATACTTTCACATATCGGATGTTAGGTTTTAAATTGTTTGTTATGATATAGTGTGAAACTATTCTTTCATCTTCTATAGCAGCAGCAAATAATTTTTCGTTCAGCAAATCTGATATGACGCTTTCATTTGTTTGGTACACTCTAATATCTTTAAATCCTTCTTTTTTTAGAACATCTATTAAAAAACTATCATCTAAAACCCCGACTGGATAATTTTTTAGTTCTTCATACGTTTGATTGTTATCGTACCTCGTCATTATGAATGAGTCAACAAAAATAACGGTTTTATAAAATTCCAAATTCTTTTTTCTTTCTGGAGTTGGTGCTATTAGTCCTATTAACTCGTAATTTTCGTCATTTAAAAAGGTATCGTATGCATCTGTCCAATTTTTTACCGATATTTCAAAGGTTAAATCTGAGTTTTTTTCTATTTCGTTCAGAATATCAATCACAAAGCCTTCTAATTTACCATTATCTATGTACACATCTGGGTAATATTCCCCTAAAATGATATTAAGTTTTTCCGAAAAAGCAAAAATGGTGATAGTAGTAAAAATTATAGTTATAATAACACTTTTAGGTTTCAAAATAGGTGAACTCCTTTAATTTTTTTGCTTATACATAATTTTATCATATTTGTGAATCTATTTGAAAAAACTAATGAATTTTTCGATATGGTATAATAATAACAAGGGTTATCTGAAGTATTTGAAGTTAAGAATCAAATTATAAAAGGAGTGGTTTTTGTGATATTCAAAAAGTTTGGAAAGACAGATATGAACGTATCTGTTGTAGGATACGGAGCTTGGGAATTAGGTGGAAATTGGGGTCCAATTGAGAAGGAAAATGGCGTTAAAATATTGAACTTAGCTTACGACAATGGAGTTAACTTTTTTGATACCGCCCCTGCATACGGTCGAGGTCAATCCGAAGAAATAGTTGGAGAATTTTTAAAAGGCAAAAAGAGAGAAGATGTTTACATAGCTACTAAATGTGGTTTAGAATGGGATCAAAGGGGAAGAATTAGGAATAATTTAAAAAAAGAAAGGGTATTGAAAGAAATAGATGATTCACTTAGAAGACTTAAATGTGATTATGTTGATCTATATCAAATTCATTGGCCTGATCCTAATACTCCGTTAGAAGAAACTGCAGAGGCGTTACAACAGATTTTAGATAGTAAAAAAGCTAGATACATTGGTGTGTCTAACTTTAGTGCACAACAAATTGAAACGTTGATAAAGTATGTTGATATTGTATCCACTCAAAATTATTACAACTTATTGGTTAGAGACGTTGAAAAAGATTTGTTTCCAGTCGTTGATAAGTATGATTTAACAGTCATTCCATACAGTCCTCTTGCCAAAGGATTGTTGACCGGAAAGATTTCCAAGGATTATGAACCTCCGAAGAACGATCCTAGAGCTATGGATGAAATATTTAAGAATAGAGAGCTTTTTGTTAAAAGTGTAGAAAAGGTTGAGGAATTAAAGATTTTATCCAATAGAATTGGAAGACCTTTGTCTCAAATTGCTATCAATTGGTTATTGCATCATAAACAAGTATCGACAGTTATCGCTGGTTCAAAAGATGAGAAGCATGTTTTGGAAAATATTGAAGCAGGAAGTTGGGAACTTAGCGAAGAAATTTATCTAAAGATCGAGAAAATAGTTGGTGAATAGGAGGTAATGTATGGCTATTCTCTGTGCTGGTGAAATTCTCTTTGATTTTATATCAAAATCTCTAAACAAAGGTCTTGGAGAAAGTGAGCTTTTTGAGAAGCGCCCCGGAGGTTCTCCTTTTAATGTAGCTGTTGGGCTTGCAAAATTAAGTGCCGATGTTTCTTTTTTAACGAAGATAGCTCAAGATGAATTTGGTAAATTTCTATTTGAGTACTTAAAAGAAAATGGAGTGAACACGGATTGTTCTTTTACGGTTGAAGGGTTGAAAACCAGTTTGGCCTTTGCGGCGGTTGATGCCCAAGGAAAGGCTGAATATGAGTTTTATAGAGATAATGCTGCAGATACTAGGTTAGAATTAAAAGATATAGAGAATTTAGATTATGAAAAATTTAATATCTTTCATTTTGGTTCTATAGCCCTTATAGGTGAACCTACATCAAGTACCTTGACTAGATTGTTCGACAATTTTGTTTCTGGTGATTTGGTAACTTCTTTTGATCCAAACATTAGATTGTCTCTTATAAAGAATAGCGAAAATTACAACAATCTTGTAAAAAATATAATTAAAAAGGTTGATATCTTAAAAATGAGTGATGATGACTTGTATTATTTAACTGAGAAAAAGAATGTTGAAGAAGCTATAATGACCCTTTCTGTCAAAGAAGGTGCTATTTTGTTCGTGACTTTAGGAAGTGAAGGTTCTTTAGTTTATAAAGATGGTATTATTGAAAGAGTTCCAGGTTATAAAGTAAAGGTTGTTGAAACTGTGGGTTGTGGAGATTCTTTTATGGCAGGTATTTTGTATAAATTAAGGGATTTTTCTAAAGATGAGCTTTCCAACATTACTGTAGAAGAACTTGCTGAATATGCAGATTTTGCAAATAAATGTGCAGCTATTGTTGCTACGAAACAAGGAGCCGCGAATGCTATGCCAAGTTTATCTGAAGTTAGTCAATTTGAATTTTTATAAAGTCGTTTTTATATTTAATTCTATGATAGTAGTGAAGATAGTATAATGTTGATAGTTCAAAAGTCCTGTTTTTCTTTGTTAATGAGATTTTGTGTAAGTTCAAAAGTGCCAAAAATTTTGAACCTCGTTATCAACTTAAATGTTCAAAAAGATTTTTAAATGATTTTATCGAATTTTTTGTTGATAACTTTAATTATCGACGTTGTTTTCGACTGAGATATCGACGAACTTAGTGTAAAAATACTTTTGAACATTAAAAGTTGAAAAGTACGTTGATAAAATTGTTGAAAACCAAGTTATTATTGAATTCTTTCCGTTAAAAGTGTATTAAACAGTAAAATTCATTACTCAAGAAAATAGTTCATAACTTTTTCAACTTTCAACATCCGGAGTTAGGAATTATGAGCGAAAAGGGAGGGAGTTACAATGATCAAAGTCGGTCTTCTTGGGTACGGTACGGTTGGAGGAGGCGTGTACAATATCCTCACAACTAAAAAGGAAGATATAGAAAGAAAACTAGGTGAGGAAATTCAAATCAAAAAGATCTTGGTGAAAGAAAAGAACAAAAAAAGGAAGTACGATGTAGATGATTCGTTGCTTACAGAAGACTATAAAGAGATCGTAGAAGATCCTCAGATTCAGATTGTAGTGGAGTTAATTGGCGGAGAAACACCGACGTTAAGTTATATAAAAGAAGCTATTAATGGTCATAAAAATATTGTAACAGCCAATAAGTTAATATTAGCCAAGTATGGTAGAGAGATATTTCAACTTGCAAGGAACAATAATGTCAAAGTGTACTATGAAGGAAGCGTGGGGGGTGGAATCCCAATAATTAAAACTCTGAAAGAGTCCATGATTGCAAATAAAATTGAAAGAGTTTATGGGATTCTAAACGGAACCACGAATTATATTTTGACTCAAATGACGGAAAAATACATTGATTTTGAAGAGGCTTTAAAAGAAGCGCAAAATTTAGGTTATGCTGAGAGCGATCCATATTTTGATGTAAGCGGTTTGGATAGTGCATATAAAATAAATATTTTGTCTTCACTAGCGTTTGAAAGTTTTGTAGATGTTGATTCAATCCATGTAGAAGGAATTGAGAAGATAGAAAGGGAAGATATAGAAATAGCCGAGGAATTAGGATATATTATCAAATTATTGGCTATTGGAAAAAGGTACGAAGACAAGATGTTGGATATAAGGGTCCATCCAACTTTTATACCAAAAAGTAGTCCACTTTCAAAAATCAACGGTGTATACAACGTCGTACAGATTCACGGAGACGCCGTTGGAGATATAATGATCTACGGACAAGGTGCCGGAGAAATGCCAACTGCAAGCGCGGTTGTCGCAGATATTATGGAAGCCGCCAATAGTATTAAATACCATATTGAAAACGAATATAGTACCGGAAGGTTAAACAGTTTGAAGTTAATTGAAACAGATGAGATTGAAAACTCTTTCTATATAAGATTGAGAGTGAATGACAAACCCGGTGTTTTTGCGAAAATAGCAAAGGTTTTTGGAGATAACGAAGTTAGCATCGCTTCTGTAATTCAAAAGCACAGACTTAATCCTGTTGTGCCAATATTTTTACAGACGCATCTAATCAAAGAGAGAAAACTGAAAAAAGCAATTGATTCGTTGAAAAAATTAGATGATGTGATAGAAATAAAAAATATAATAAGGGTGGAGGATTTTGGTGAGAAATTTTAGTTTTTGGCCTGGTATAATAAATGCTTATAAAGAATACATGCCCGTTGATGAGAAAACAGAAATAATTACTTTGCAAGAAGGGAACACTCCTTTGATATTCGCAGAAAAACTGAGTAATATGTGGGATATTGAGCTTTATCTGAAATATGATGGTTCCAATCCCACGGGATCTTTTAAAGACAGAGGAATGTGTTTAGCAGTAACCAAAGCTCTGCAGAACGGTGATAAAGCAATAATCTGTGCTTCTACCGGTAACACTTCTGCCTCTGCTGCGGCTTATGGAAGTAGAGCAGGATTGAAAACAGCGGTCATAATCCCTGAAGGGAAGATCGCCTTGGGGAAATTATCTCAGGCCTTAATGCATGGGGCTATAGTTATACCGATAAAAGGTAATTTTGACGTTGCCTTAGAGATTACAAGAAAGATCGCTGACAACTATCCTATAACTCTGGTTAACTCACTTAATCCATACAGGATAGAAGGTCAAAAAAGTGCTGCTTTTGAGGTATGTGATCAATTGGGTGGTAAATCTCCTGACATATTGGCAATTCCAGTGGGGAATGCGGGAAACATCACAGCTTACTGGAAAGGGTTCAAAGAATACTTCAAAGATCACAAAACGGATAAGTTACCTAAGATGATTGGTTTTGAAGCGGAAGGATCAGCTGCTATCGTAAAAAATCAGGTTATAAAAAACCCAGAAACCGTAGCAACAGCTATAAGAATAGGTAATCCGGTCAATTGGGAGAAAGCCGTAGAAGCTGCAAAAGAATCTGGAGGATTTATAAATTTTGTTACCGACGAGGAAATCTTGGACACGTATAAAGAATTGGCATCCCTCGAAGGTGTGTTTGCAGAGCCTGCATCTGCAGCTTCGGTAGCAGGCGTTAAAAAAATGATAAATTTGGATAAGATAAATAAAGGAAGTAAAATTGTAGCAGTACTCACAGGACATGGATTAAAGGATCCCGATACTGCGGTAAGTGTGATACCAAGGGTCAATCCAGTAGAACCAGAAATTGATACCATAGTGAAAATGATAGGGCTGTAATTTTCTAAAATATTTTAAAAGTGCCAATTGTGGGGCGGGCTGCTGGGCGAAGGGGAGCTAAAGCAACTATTAGATTCTGGGTGGGGAGCGGGGCAAAGGGGCGCTAAAGCAAGTTTTGGAGTTTCTAAAGCGAGTAAAATAAGAGAGATATAGGAGGTAGATAATCATGAAAAAAATAACTTTGTTAATAGTTTCTTTTTTCTTTGCACTCTTGATCTTTTCTGTTACAATCACTAATCCTTTAGGTCCAACGGTTGTTCCGGTAACAGGGTTGATGGCCGATACGATAGAAGAAGAAGTAGAAATAAATGTAAGTCTTTGGAAGGACGCAAATGAAGCGGTAGCGTTACTGGTATCCAATCAAGCAGATTTTGCTGTTCTTCCTATAACCGTAGGTGCAAATTTATACGCTCAAGGTTTAGAGATAATATTGTTAGGTGTTCACGAGTGGAAAGCATTTTATTTAGTAAGCAGTAGTAATGTTGATTTTGAAAACGTAAAAAGTTTAAAAGGTCATGAAGTCTATTCTCCGCATGGACGAGGTCAAACTGTAGACATTTTGATGAGGTATCTTTTGGTTAGAAATGGATTGGTTCCTGATAAAGATGTAAAATTTAACTACCTTCCTCCACAGGAAATAGTTTCCTTGTACAAATCAGGTAAGATAGAATATGCTGCGTTGCCAGAACCATTTGCTACATTGGCTGTAACAGGAACTGAAGGGAGAATAGTTTTAGACTTTCAAGATGAATGGAATAAAATCTCAGGTTCGAGGTACGGCCTTCCTATAGCAGGACTTTTTGTTAAAAAGGAGATTTTAGAAAAAGAACCTGATATCGTTTCAAAAGTTGAGAACGCTTTTTCTGAAAGTGTTGATTGGGCTAATAGAAATTTAGATCAATCATTAAAGATAACTAACGAATACTTAACTATCCCCGTTCCGATACTTAAGGAAGCGATGAATAGGTTAGTTTTTGAATACATTCCAATTTTGGAATGTAAAGAAGAAGTAGAAAACTTTTTAAGCACAATGCATGAACTTTATCCAGAAGGACTACCTACTTTACCGACAGAAGGATTTTATTACAAATGAAAACCGTTTTTGGGATCGTTTTAATCGTTTTACTTTGGTACTTTTTTTCTTTTGTTATAGGCTCTTCTTTTGTGTTGCCTTTCCCTCATGAAGTTTTGATCAATTTAATAAATCAGCTAAGTACACCGAGGTTTTATGTGGCATTATGGAACACGATATGGAAGACTTTGCTTGTTTTGTTTATTTCTTCTTTTATCGGGATAATTTTGGGATTTTTAATGGGAATGAGCGATACGATCTATGAAATTTTTAGGCCTATGCTCATGATGATACAAGCTATACCGGTTGTTTCTTGGCTTGCTTTTGTGGTATTTCTATGGGGTGTGGG